>SAMEA3663208__coassemble_117_pt1 | contig 41908 bp, 32 predicted proteins | sample SAMEA3663208__metabat2_high_PE_016 | metagenome-assembled genome bin SAMEA3663208 (sample SAMEA3663208) | pig gut metagenome | biome: pig gut; feature: pig-associated habitat; material: faeces | place: China | collected 2013
GAAGAAGGCGCTATTTATTATTTTAGAAAATATACTGCCGAAGCCGTTCTTGAATTACCTATAGAAACAGTCTCAACTCCGATTTCTTTCAGCATTGAAACAGGCCCATTTGGTGACCGCAAAATTTCTGTAAAGGTTATTGAAGCTCCTAACTATCCTGTTCTTCCACTTTTGTCAGCACTCAAAGCATTCATTCTTGATAATGACAAAGAAGGTCGCTTACCATAATGAAATCTCTTACTTTATATTCCTCAAACGCAGATGAAACTATTGAACTCGGACGCAAAATTGGTTCAATGCTTCATAAAGGTGATATTTTAGCCATGCAGGGAACTTTAGCTGCCGGCAAAACAACAATTACAAAAGGCATTGCAGAAAGTCTCGGCGTTACAGACGTCATTACAAGCCCAACCTTCTGTCTCATCTCTGAATATGAAGGAAAGATGCCTCTCTATCATCTTGATGTTTACCGCCTTGAAGGCTCGGAAGATTTTATCAATCTTGGAACAGATGACATGCTTTACGGAGACGGCGTTTCTATCATTGAATGGTCAGAAAAAATCATGGATGAACTTCCGAAAGATGTAATTACAATTAAGCTTGAGCCTGAATGTGACGGTTCTACAAAGCGTACAATTACAATCACGAACTGGCCTTACGACGAAATTAAATAATCAAATAAATTTTTATTAAATAATCAAATATATTTATATTAAAAAATTAAATATAAAACAGGATCAACTATGAAAGCTCTGGCAATTGACACTTCATTAACACGAATTACAATCGCAGCAAAAAACGAAGACAAGACAGCATATTTAACTTTAGACATCGGAATGAAACAGTCAGAAAAACTCATTCCTTCTTTTGAATATGTTTTATCACAGGTTGATCTTACTACAAAAGAATTAGACTACACAGTTTTATGCAAAGGACCAGGAAGCTTTACAGGGCTTCGTCTCGCCTTTTCTGCATTAAAAGCAATTGAACTTGCATACGATGTTCCTGTTTACGGAGTCGGAACACTTGAGGCTTACAGCTATGCATATTCTGATTTTGACATTCCTGTATTGTGTGCTGTGGATGCAAAGAAAAACCGTTTTTATCTTTCGTGCAAAAATGGCGGTAAAGTAATTATCGAAGATGGTGATTACGAAATCGATGCCGTTAAAGATATTATCAATGGTATTGATTCAGAAAAGATTTTCGTCTGCGGAAGTGATGCAGGACTTTTTATCAGACGCATCGGCGAAGTTTTGCAGGGCAAGAAATTCATTTGTCTTAGAGGAACTCCTAACGAAACTGAAAATCTTTTTGCAATCGCAGAAGACATGATTGCAAAAAAAATACCGGCCCTCAAAGATTTTGACGGTCCGGTATATATTCGTGCAAGTGAAGCAGAAGAAAATCTTGCTTCAAACAGCACAGGTTCTGCAAACAGTTAAACTGTTTCAGTCTTGTTATTTTTTAAGCCTCTTTGTAATCGCATCGATTACTGATACATTAGGAATCTCTGATGCGGCTTTGTTTTCTGACTGGATTGCATTGAATACTTCCTGTCTAAAAACCTTTACGTTCTTCGGAGCTTCTACACCAATTTTTACCTGCTCACCGCGGATTTCGATAATAGTAAGTGTAATGTCGTCTCCAATTTTAATCTTTTCATCTATCTTTCTAGAAAGAATCAGCATCACTTACCCTCCCCTGATTTGAGAGCTTTAATGATGTCGTGCTTTGTTGTCCAGCGGTTAGAGTTTAATATTACCTGAAGGCATTCATTTGTATTTTTATTAACAATAATAGGTCCCTGAAGATTTGCTGTAACAGGACCATCTCCTTGAGGGATTGTAACGATAGACATTACAAATACATCTGTAGGAGATTTGATTCCAATCTTTGCAAGTGATTTATCGTCAACGTCAAGTTCGTAATCATCACAGATTAAAAAAGGATCTACGATTAAGAATGCAAGTTTCTGATCTTCAATTGACTGCATCCACATAAATGGAGGGTATTCAGAATCAAAAATAGCATAATTATGATAAAGTTCAAATCCAAACAAACCTTCTGGAAAATTTAAAATGTGATCATTATTTACTGAAATTGTTTTTCCAGTTTTTGTTTTAACATCCATGTTCTACTTCCTTATCTCATATAGTTTAAAAGTGTGCTTGAGTATAATTTTCCAGCAACGCTTAATGTTGCCTGATGTACATAATCGAGCATCTTCATATCTGTAATTGCTTTTGTAAAGTCAAGATCGCCTTCTGTTGCAATCATCTGTGTAACATTCAATGAAGTGTTTGAGTTGCGTGTAATGTTGAGGGAAGCTCTTTCATATTCGCTACCAACTTCTGCAACACGAGTTACGAGATTACTCATACTCTGGTCAATTGTTCCAAGAACGCGGCCACCGATTGCTTCCTGATCTCCCTGAAGCATTGCATCTCTAAGAGCGATTACGCTGTCAAACATTGAACCGCCAGAAACTTTTACATTTACTGCAAGATTGTATGGAGGTCTCTGATCGTTTCCAGAAATTACGCCGAGATCTGTAAATGTTGAACCTGAAATATCTTCAAGCCAGAGCTGGCGTGGATCTGTTGTTACAAGGTTCAAACCGTTTGTCACAGGGTCAATGCTTGCTTTAACTGCAGCACCGCTGTCATTGATTTTTGCAATGATTGCATAAACGTTATCACCTTTTTTAATTTCAATCTGATGACCATCAACACCAATTACACTGTCTGCACTAGCCTGATAGCCTGATGCATCACGTTCTGTAAAAAGCTGCTGATGTTCTGACCAGAAAGTTCTGTTTCCAGAATTATCAACGTTCATATACTGATTTTCATCGATTTCAATTCTGTTTGTATCAACGTTACCATTGTAGGTTACGTTTGCAATAAGAGGAACTGCGCTTCCAGGAACGTTTCCCATTTCTACTTCGAATGCAGTTGATTTTGTATTTGTTCCTGCAAAGAGAGAATTTCCGTCCTGATCAACAGCGTTTGCGTTCTGGATTAATTCCTTGAGAAGTTCATCAACTTCTGTAGCCATGTTTGCAAGATCGTCTTTTGTATAAGTTCCGTTTGCGCCCTGAACTGCAAGTTCACGAACACGGTGAAGAATCTGAAGGGAATCATTCATATAACCTTCACGAACTGAGAAGCGTTCTGTCAAAGTCTGAGCATTAGTTTCAAAAGTATCTACTCTTCCCTTGTATGACTGATAACGAACAAGGTGTCCGGCTGCGATTGGATCATCACGAAGCTGCTGAATACGGCGCTGGCTTCCGAGCTGGTTATTTGAGTGGTTTAATTTTGATTCATGTGTTCTGAGTCTGTACTGTACGTCAGCGTTATTCATTCCTGAACTGATTCTTCTCATAATTCACCTCTTATATAGCTTCTAACCTTTATTAAACTTTAAGCCTGTTGATGATTGTATCAAGCATTGAATCAACAACAGTTACATATTTTGCAGCAGCATTGTATCCGTGCTGAAACTTCATGATGTCTGCAAGTTCTTCATCGATATTTACACCGCTGATTGAATCGCGGAGACTTCTAAGATCATCCATTACTGCGTACTGGCTCAACATGTTTGTTTCTGCCTGTTCGCCCATAAGACCAACCTGTGTTACTGTATCTGCAAAGTAGTCATCAAATGTTCTTTCATGACCGATCATTACTTTTGTATTTCTGATTGCTGCAATTTCTACAGCAGCACGACCGTCACCGTTGGCAGCAGTACCTGTATGGTCTGCAAAACTTGAAGCAACGTTCATTACGTCATTACGGATTCTTTCGTTGATTTCAATATATGTAGAAGGATTTTCTACAGGGCTTACTGCAAACTGTGCAATCTTATCAGCTTCTGCACCAACACCAGAAAGTGCATTTACGGCATTTGCCTGATTGTAATCATAAGCACCTTCTTCACCGCGGTTTGCAAGTATTCCCGAATAACCAACAAGGAAATGTCCTGAATCTTCAACATGACGGATTACGAAGTCCGGATTATAAATATCTTCAGCAGTTGTAGCTTTAAGTACAAGATTACTGTTACGGTCAAGGTAAGCTTTTACTTCACCGTTAGAATCGTTAATGCGGTTAATTACATCTTCAACTGTATCTGTAGGATGATATGCAATATTTATGTTTCCTGTTGGACCAGAAAGAGTCATTGTACCTTCAATACCGATCTGTTCCTGTGGATTTAATTTATTAGTACCTGTAAAACGGAAAATGTATGATTTATCTTCAACACCATCACCGTCAGAGTCATAATTTCCTACTGTATTTTCTACAAACGGACGTTCAACAAAGAAATCAAGACCTGTTACATTGTTAGCACCAACAGCATTTCTGTGAACATCGTTTACCAAATCTGCAAAGTTCATTGTCATTGTATTCAATGACTGGATTTCGTGTCTTACGTCAACATCACGAAGTTCAATCAAAGCACCAAGAGAACCGCCTTTAACGTCAACTGTTTCGTTAGTATCAGCCCATACAACTTTTGAATATCCGTAATTGTCAAGAACAGGTTCAACTGCAAAGTTTCTTGCAATGCGTCCCTGAACGAGAACTTTTCCGTTTACATGAACCATGAACTCATCAGAGTCACGCTGGTCAGTTGTAATGTTTGCAATCTTTGAAAGTTTTTCAACGAGAAGATCGCGACGGTCCATAAGATCGTTCGGATTGTCACCAACAGCCTTAACCTTTACGATTTCTGTATTCAAAAGAGCAATCTGGTTTGCATAGTTATTGAGCTGTTCTACAGAAGCTTCGATATCACTATTGAGCTGATTGCCGATTCCTGTTAAAGCAGTATCACGGTTGCGGATTGAGTTTACAAGTGACTGTCCGCGTTCCAAAACTGCCTGACGGTTTGCTGTACTTTCTGGGTTAAGAGAAAGTTCCTGCCAGCTCTGCCAGAATTTATCCATTGTTGTTCTTACGCTTACTTCATCTGGTTCGTTGTAAACGTTTTCAATCATTGTATAATAACGGCTTCTTGTTTCCCAATATGATTCCTGGTTTGACTGAGCTACGATTCTCTGATCAAGCATTTCGTCACGAACACGATTGATGCTTTCTACAGAAGTTCCCTGACCGATCTGTCCCGGAGTTTCTGCACGGCTCAAGTCTGGGCGGTCTAATGGAGACATCGCTGTAATTTTTACTCTCTGACGTGAATATCCTTCTGTGTCAGCATTTGAAATGTTATGACCTGCTGTATTGATAGAAGTTGAATGAGCCATAAGGCTTCTTTTACCAAGTTCGATCTGTGCAAATGTACTTCCCATATTCTTACCTCTTCACCCTTTTCTCTAATTAAAATACCTTGTCAAGAACAACGCTTACAGGCTGCTGTTTAACAAGTGTACCGTTTCTTGAATACAAAACGTTTCTGCGTGATGGTACTACATTATCAAGAACATTCTGTACAAAACCTTTTGAGATTTTTACATAATCATTCAAAGCGCTGTTGGCAATCTTTGATTTGATAAGTTTTGACTGAATGATTTTCATCATATTATGTTCTTCTTCATTGAAATCTGATTTTTTAATGGAATCACGAGTATCTTCGAGGGCAATAAACTGAACTGACAAATCCTGCATCTTAGACATATTAGATTCTAATGTGAACCAGTCTCTTGATTTTACTGCTTCATGGATTTTATGCTGTGCGTCAAGAATCAAATCCATTACGTTATTTTCGTTATTCAAGATTTCAATTAAAGTTGTGTTCATAAATTACCTCTCAAAGGCACAATAAGGCCTATAGTATTCCGTTTATATTTTCGGAATCTGAAAATTAGACTTTAGGAATTTTTTAGAGGAATTTTCATAAAATTTTGATTAATTCTAGGGAATTTTGGGTATCCGTGCATCACTTTGTTTGAGTAAATGCTGACAATTTTGGAGAAAAGGCAAAAAAAAAGACCTTCTCGGTTGAGAAAGTCTTTGAGCCATGAAGGGTTCGAACCTTCGACCCACAGATTAAGAGTCTGTTGCTCTACCAGCTGAGCTAATGGCCCGGATACTTTTGTTTTTTGCGTCCGACAGGATTCGAACCTGCTACCGCCGGATTCGAAGTCCGGAGCTCTATCCAGATGAGCTACGGGCGCATACCGCAGAAAACAGTCCCTGGTCGGATTTGGGTGCCTGATGGGATTTGAACCCACGACAACCAGATCCACAATCTGGCGCTCTACCCCTGAACTACAGGCACCATATCTACTGACGAATGTTATGATATCAAAAATATTGTCTGTTAGTCAAGGTCATAAAGTAATATTTTTACTAATTTTTTCCACATTATATAGTAAAATAATTTCTTTTTCGTTGTAAATCGCACTTTTTCGTGGTATGATAAATTAATGATATCGAGAAAATCTTTTTACAAAATTCCTGTGATACAGATGGCATTTACCCTTCTTATCTTCCTCGGTTTTGGCCTGCTGTTTTTTGTTCTTTACTGCGAACGAAAAAGCCAGACCTTCGTGACTTTTGAACAGGATGCCAATTCTATTCTTACAAATGACAGAGATCTCTATATCGTTTTCTCCACTCCAGATGGAAAATGCTGGCCAGAAAGCAACGGTACCTTCGGCGCTCAGTATGACGGAGAATTTTTCAACAACACAAATCATTTATTTACAGACTGGACTGTAACTGTTCAGCTTCCAAAGAATACTGGGTAGACAGTTTCTGGAATTTCGACGGAGAATTTTATTATTCCGGAAATGTCCAGCCTATTCCCGAAAGCCATATTAATTATCCAGAATATAATAATCAGTTCAAAGCCGAAGAAAACTACATTGTAATGAAAAAGCTTCATGGTAATAAAGTAACTGAAGTAAAAGGAAAAAACACTTTTGTTTCTGAACCATTCATGGTCGGAATGATTATGTATACCCCTTCGCTTCTTACAATCAAAAGAGTTACGATTACCGGTCGTTTTATTTATGAACCGACAGAAAGCTTCGCATATTATTTTCTTATTATTGCAATAGGAATTGATGTTTTATTGCTTTTAGTTCTCATTACGATTCAGATTACGGTAAACAAAAAAGTCAGATATTACGAATTACGTCAGAAGCTTGACTCTGACATTATCATTCAGTCTTTCAAGACTTTTGCGAACTTTGTTGATGCCAGAGATCCTTATACCCGTGGTCATTCCCTCCGCGTCGCTTCGTACGCAAGAGAAATTGCTTCAAGAATGAGAATGACAGAACAGGAACAGATGGAAATGTTCTGGTTCGGACTTATGCATGACGTAGGAAAAATCGGTGTTTCTGACAGCATTCTTCATAAGCCAACTTCGTTAACTGACAACGAATATGACGAAATCAAATCACACGTTCTCAAAGGCTACGAAATGCTCGCTGACTTTACAGCAATGCCGATGCTCAAGGAAGTTGCAAAATCTCACCATGAACACTGGGACGGAACAGGTTACTGCGAGCATCTCAAAGGCCAGGAAATTCCTCTTGGCGCAAGAATTGTAGGTGTGTGCGACGCATTTGACGCAATGAATACAAACCGCTGTTACAGACCTAAACTGCCGAAGGAACGGATTATTGAAGAGTTCAAAAAATGTTCAGGTACTTACTTTGATCCGAAAATTGCAAAGATTATGATTGCAATGATCGAAGATCACAGCACAGAAAAAATTGAAAGCATTGATACAATGAACGACATTAACTATAAAGCTTAATTTTTTTCATTTACCGCAGCAAAAGCTTTTATCGCGTATTGATTACTTTTATCTGATGGCGCCGGGAGTTTCTAGTTCAGCATTTCTTGAAGCACACCAGGTGCCTTTTTTTATTCCCGCATTAAAATCTTTTGTATTCATGTATTCGTAGATAAAGCCTGCAGAAAAAGAATCTCCGCATGCAGTCGTATTAACAGGCTTTACCTTCTCTACTTCACATTCGATAAATTTTCCTTTTTCTGCAGCATAAGTTGAATCGGCACCACGGGTAACAATGATGATATTATCAAGTTCCCGGCTTTTTTCTTTTAGAGCAGTTTTAAGGATTTCTTCGTTGACTTTTCCGTTTGAAAAAGCTTTAGGTTCGAAAGTCTGTGCAAATTCAATTTCGTTGATTTTAATAATTGAAGGTGTGCAGATTTTTAATGTATTAAGAAGTTCCTTACCATGATAGTCAGCCAGGAATATTTTACCTGAATCAAGTGAGAGCTTTGCAATTTCGGGCACAAGATTATCTGTAAAATATGACGGCTTGCTTCCGGCAAAAAGAACAGCATCTGTTTCAGGAAGTTTCATTTTTATTGATTCAATAATATTCTGTTCACAGGATGCAACGTCAAAATCCATATCAGGCTCACCGACAACCAGTTCAGTTGTAGTTGCCAGCATGTTATCAAGAAGCGTCCAACATTCCCTTGTATAACCGGGAATTACAACATAATTGATGTTTAGATTATCGCGTTCTGCAAGTTCGAGAAAAAGCTCTTTATTTTTTTCTCCGACAGGACAGAATGCTGTTACACAATTTTTATCAAGCTGACTTAATACCCTTGCAGAATTCAAAGCTTTTCCAGAAGCATCCATTCTGTACGAAGTTGAACGGTTTACTTCTGTAAGCTTAACTTCCTTAAAATTTACAGTTCTCTGAATTGTTGAACTTAAACAAATACATAAAATCTTAGCCATAAAAATTCCTATGCAAATAAACGTGTTACAAAATCTTTAACCTGGTTAAACCATGGTTCACACGCAACAAAAAGAATTACGAAAATGAGAGAAGGAAGATAATTTGCAGTTTTGATTTTTTTCAATCCAAGAAGGTTTATACCGATCATGATGATCATTGCGCCGCCGCAGCCTGTAATTTCTGCTAGCATCTGTTCTGTTGCAAACGGCTGAAGGAAGGTTGATAGTAATGTCAAAAGTCCCTGGTAAACAAAAATTGCAACAAAAGAGAAAAGAGTTCCTAGACCCATTGATGCCGCAAACGTAATAGCCATAAATCCGTCAAGAATTGATTTTGTAAAAATGATTGTATAGTTGTGATTAATTCCTGCTTCGAATGAACCTAAAATTGACATTGCCCCAACACAGAAAAGACAAGAGGCATTCAAAAACGCAGCACCAAAATTTTTTTTATTATCAAGACTTGCAGGCTCAACTAAAGCAGAAGATTCAGAAACAGATTCAGAGCGAGAAGATTCATTCGAAATCTTATCTGATTTTTTAAGAAGCTTTTCAAGGGAATTTCCGATGCTGAGGATTTTTCCGTCGAGGTCTAAAAGAGTTCCTAAAAGTCCGCCGATTAAAAGAGAAAGTGAAAGGTAAATGACATTATTGAATTTAAATGCCATCTGCATTCCGAGAATCACAGTTATGATTCCTGCCGCATCCTGAATCACCGAAGACATTCTGTCAGAAATATGTTTTGCAAAAAGCAGACCGATAAAAGAACCTGCTATAACAGAAATACAGTTTACAAAAACAGCAATCATAACTTAACCTTTTAAGCGATAAATATATAAAAACAGTTTTGAGCAAAAAAAAAAAGGATTGACTGTCTGTCAATCCTTTTGCGGAGAACCTGACTTGAACAGGCACAGCTCTCGCCACTAGCACCTCAAGCTAGCGTGTCTACCAATTCCACCATCCCCGCGGAATGATTGTATAATATATAATTTGATAACTTATGTCAATAGATTTAATTAAAAAATAATAAATATTCTAAATATTTTTGCACTTGTCATACTTAAAAACTTTCATTATTTTAAATATACTTATTTTGAGGATTTTATATGGACATTATTACATCAGAAAAAAACTCTGTTTTTCTCAATTCCGGATTAAATGAAACTTCATTTTCAAAAATTGCAAATGGTCTCAACTTTATGGAATCTGGAATTCTTGTCCGTTTTAATCTTTTTGAAAACAACTTTCAATTTACTCCGTGGTCTTTTTCGGGAACAACTGTAAGAGATGACCTTGTATGTTTTGAGGGCGAAGCTTTTTCCGGCAGAACTGCACTTTCGGTTCTTAAATCAAATAACGAAACTGAAATCGTTCACCTGACTTATGCCCTCAATAAGATTTTTTCAAAAGCAATTGAATCAAAAATTGAATTACCATGCAACGGTTTAGGCGGAATTCTTTTTAACGAAAAAATCAGTAAGAAAAACAGCAGCATTTATCAGATTGAAGCTCTATTCTTACCTGAAAATCTTTTTGAACTTTTTTCATCAAATGCAGATAAAAAGGAATATGCGGAGAACCAGGAATTCTGGCAGAACAAGGCACTTGCTTCAAACAATGCTCATATTTTTACACAGAGCGTTCTCGCATATTATTCCCTTACTAAAATTTTTCCTTTTATGAAGCTTGATACACAGGAACGTCAGGAAGACATCATTGATTCAAACTTTATTAAAATTGAAAACCTCGTAGATTCCATTGATGAAAATCTTGCAGCAAACATCAACATGGGCTTTAACATTGACGGTCAATACGAAAGAGACAAGTCATTAATTGATTCGGATTTATTAAAAACTGAATTGGGACTTAATGATGACGGTACTGTTAATCATAAAGATCGCTCTGAGCTTTCAAAAGAGGAACTTGAAAAACGCATTCACGATAACCAGAAGCACAACGAGAAAAAAACAAACAGAAAAAGATTTTTCAAACGCAACATCACAATTCTTGCATTGAGCCTTATTGCTGTCATTATCGGCGCAAACCTGATGGTAAAAAAAATTACAGATGATCTTGAAAAACCATCAGCTAAAAACCTTAACCCACGCCAGACAATTGAACTTTTCTATACCGGCATGCACGAACAGAACATCGATCTTATGAAGCTTGTTGCAAAATCAAAAGAAGCTTCTAATCTTATTGATATGGTTTCTACCCTTTATGTTTCAAGCACATTAAGAACAGCTGTTGAAGGCAAAAACACAAACCTTGCGCCGGAAGTATATTTTTCTCGCCCGGAACTTTCAACCTATTACATTTTTGGCATTACCAATTTCAATATTGACGGGGAATTTGCACATAACAGAATGATTCCTAAAACCCGTGCAGAAATTAAATCTCTTGAAAAAAGCGGAATGCTTTCTAAACCTGAAGGTCCGTTAAAAGAAACTCATGAAGTTACTTATTACAGGATTCTCAAAAACGGGGCTGAAGAACCTTTTATCGTAAGCGAAGTCTCTGACACAGTTACCTGCGAATATATCAAAGACCAGTGGTATATAACAGAAATTGACGAAACTGTAAGTGAGACTGATTATTATGAAGACGAATTCAAAAAAGATTACGAAGAAGTTGCTGAAGGATTGGAAAACAAAGAAGACTGTCCTCAGATTATCAGACAGCTTCGCCCAAAATACGAATGGCTTCCTGACGAAAGAGCAATGTTCGATGCTGTTCTTGTAATTGACGCTCAAAAGAACTTCAAAGTCGAATATTAAAATTCAAAGGTTAAATAACATTATAATTATTTTTAACAAAAAAAGCCCTGATGAACTATTAATTCAACAGGGCTCTTTTTATTTTCTAATTAAAAATTAGAGTGGAATGTTTCCGTGTTTCTTTGGAACAACTTCAAGTGAAGTCTTGTTTTCAAGAACATCAAGGCTTGCAATGATGCGTGCACGTGTTTCAGAAGGTTCGATAACTTCAGAAATGTAACCGCGGCGGGCTGCGATTTTTGGAGTCATGATTTCTGTCTTGTATTCCTGTGATTTCTGAGCAATTTCCTGCTGTTTATTAGGATCGTTCATATCTTTTGCATAAAGTACACCGATAGCACCTTCAGCACCCATTACGGCGATTTCTGCTTTAGGCCATGCATATACAAAGTCAGCTCCGAGGTGTTTAGAACACATAGCGATGTATGCACCACCATAAGCTTTTCTTGTAATGATTGTTACTTTTGGAACGCTTGCTTCAGCGTAAGCATAAAGAACTTTAGCACCGTGACGGATGATACCTTTCTGTTCTTCCTGTGGGCCAGGAATAAATCCAGGTACGTCAACGAAGTTAAGGAGAGGAATATTGAATGCATCACAGTAACGAACGTGACGAGCGATTTTGTCAGAACCATCGCAGTTTAATACACCACCGAATCCCATTGGGTTGTTTCCGACGATTCCGACTGTCTTACCTTCAATTTTTGCAAATCCTGTCAAAGTGTTGACTGCAAATTCTTTCATTACTTCAAAGAATGAATCATCATCAACTACACTGTTTACAACAGCGCGCATATCGTAACCCTTCTTGCTTTCTTCAGGAAGGATTGAGTTGATTGCATTGATTTTGCTTTCGTCAAATTTGAAGTTAGGAACAACTTTTGTACCAAAGATTCCGCGCTTTGTTGCAGATTTTGGTTCGAAAGGTTCTGTGTCACCATAGTAGTGAGGAATGTAATCCAAAAGTTTACGAACATTTTCGTAACAAGAGTTTTCGTCATCACACTTCCAGTGAGCAACACCTGACTTCTGTGAGTGAATTGAAGCACCACCAAGGTCTTCTTCTGTAATGTCCATGAACATAACCTGTTTTACAACTTTTGGTCCAGTAATGAACATCTGAGAAATCTTGTCTACTGTAAAGATAAAGTCTGTAAGTCCAGGTGAATATACTGCTCCGCCGGCACATGGTCCAACGATTACAGAAATCTGTGGAATGCTTCCTGAAGCTTTAACGTTTGCATTGAAGATGTCACCGTAACCGCAGAGGGCGTCTACACCTTCCTGGATACGAGCTCCACCAGAGTCGTTAAGACCAATAACAGGACAGCGAGCCTGAATTGCCATTTCGATTACTTCAGCAATTTTCTTTCCATGCATAAGTCCGAGTGTACCACCCTGAACTGTAAAGTCCTGTGCGTAAATTGCAACCTTGCGGCCGTTAATTTTTCCAAAGCCTGTAATAACGCCATCGTATGGAAGATCTTTTTTGTCCATTCCGAAGCTTGAACAGTTGTGACGAACTCCTGAATAAATTTCCTTGAATGAGTCTTTGTCACAAAGAGCATTGATTCTTTCAATAGCATGAAGTTTTCCCTTAGCATGCTGTTTTTCAATATTGTATTCCATTAGAACCTCATATTCCCGCAAATTATTACGGCTTAAATATTTTGATATTATAATATGTGTTTATAATTTTTTAGTCAATATGACATTTTTTATTATTTTGTCATTATATTGTTTATTACCCAGCAGATCTTTCCGTTTACATATTTATCAAAAACTTCACGAACTTGAGCTGCAGTTATTTTTGAAATTTTATAAGGTCTTTTCAAATATTCCTTTGCATCGCCGCAATATACAAGTGAACTTGCCATCTGGTCCAGAGTTTTTTCTGCTTTGATTTCTGAATTCATTACAAACGAAGTATAAATCCTTTTATAGGAGTCAAGTTTTTTTTCGATAAAGTCTTCAGTAAGGGAATTTTCAAGCATCTCATTCAGATTTGAAGTTGCCTTATCAACAGACGAAATATCATAAATTGAAATAATTCCGATATTGAGTTTTGAAAGAAGCACACCTGTTCCTGCATCCTGTGCGGCGCTATGTTTTTCTTTAACATGGCTGTAAATCAAGTCATCAAGATAAAGAGAAAGAAGAGCGTACGAAATGTAAGAATCGCCTAAAGGAAAAGGAATGTCAGCAAAGCCTAAAGCGCTGATATTCTGATATGCTTTTTTTTCTACGAAAGTAAATTTTTCTCCATATTGGACAAGTTTTTTTGAAGGCTGTTTTTTTCTGTAATTAAATTTTTTAAGTGAAGAAAAATTATTTTCAAGAAGCTTGTAAAGATTTTCAACATCTTCGTCAGAAAAATTTCCGCTTGCGATAATCGTGATTCTTGCAGCATTAAGAAGTCCTTTCTGGTAATCAAGCACATCTTTGTACGAAACCGAAGCCTGTTCTGTAAGATAACATGGCGAAAAATACTTATCCTGTGAATTGAGAATTTTATAAACTTGAGTTAAAAGCGGACTTGCGGAATTTCTAAGCTGATCAGTTATTTCATTAAATTCTGCTTCGTCCATCAAAGGATTTTTGAAGGTCTGAGCAAAGATTTCTACGACAGTATCAAGTCTGTCTTTCTGCGAAGAAATTCCGTATTCAAGATAATCCTGATGAACCTTAGTCGTAAACACAGTTGAGTCAGTATATTCCATTGAAGAAATATAAAGCTCGCTGTATTTTGAAGTTCCCTTTCGCATAAGTTCAAGGGTAATTTTTTCTAGTCCTGATTTGTTAAAGGAATCTGAAAGAGGCACAGAATCAATTACAAGGCGCACAGCACAGCTGTTTTGATTTTTTGATTTTTTGATTATTACAGGAATTCCGTTGGACAATTTTTTTTCAAAAAAAGTTTCGGCATTCTGTGAATAAAATGGTTCTTCATCAAGTGAATCATAGTTTTGAGTTTTGATTCTAGTCCCGCCCGAAATTCCATTTGTTGAAGCACAGTTAAAAAACAATACTCCGGAAAAGAGCAGAGACAAGATCAAAACTATTTTATTTTTCTTAATCATCTAACAAATTAAATAGCACAAGATTTCTAAAAGAAAATCTGATTACTGAAAGTTTAAGGCACTTACAACGGCAGCAATACCTGCACGTCCAACATTTGAGCTCTTACCTACACCCCAGACCTGATCGCCGTTTTCTTTAGTAATCTGAACGTAAGCGATAGCCTTTGTATCAGATCCTTTACCGATTGAGTGTTCATGGAATGAAGTAATGTTGAACTTAGGTGCAGGTGTCTGTTTCATTGCAGAAACGAATGCATCAAGTGGACCGTTTCCGTTTGCTGCAATTGCGTACTGTTTTCCTTCCCATTCAACTGTAGCCATAGCTGCAACCTGTTCAACTTCTTCGCCACGTTCACCTTCGATATGACGTTCAGAAATTTCGAGAACATTCAAAGGAGATTTTGTATTAAGCCATTTTTCTGCAAAGAAGTCATAAATCTCTTTAGCCTGAAGTTCGCGTTTAAGTTCGTCAGCATGCTTCTGGATAACAGCACCGATTGCAGGGTGCATTGCTTTTGGTGCACATACACCAAAGTCCTGTTCGAGAATATATGCAGCTCCGCCTTTACCGCTCTGGCTGTTAATACGGATGATTCCTTCGTACTGACGTCCGATATCATGTGGATCAAATGTAAGATAAGGAACATCCCAGTATGCGTTTTCGTCCATTTTAACGCGTGCAGCCATACCTTTACGGATTGCATCCTGATGGCTTCCAGAGAAGGCTGTAAATACCAGTTCTCCAGAATATGGAGTACGTGGATGGATTTGCATTCCTGTAAGGCGTGTATAAGCTTCTATCAGCATCGGCATGTTTGAAAAATCAAGTTCAGGATCAATTCCCTGAGTATACATATTCATTCCGACATTAACGATATCAAGGTTACCGGTTCTTTCACCGTTACCGAAAAGACATCCTTCAACACGGTCAGCACCTGCAAGTAATCCCAATTCACACTGAGCAACGCCTTCACCGCGGTCGTTGTGGTTATGAAGCGAAATGATTACATTTTCGCGGCCAGGGAAGTTTTTGCAGAAATATTCAATCTGGTCTGCAAACTGATTTGGCATTGCACATTCTACAGTTGTAGGAAGGTTAAGGATTACTTTGTGGTCAGCATCTTTTGCAGCATCGCCCCATGCCTTTACTACTGCTTCACAAACTTCAATTGCATAATCAACTTCTGTTGTAGAAAAGCTTTCTGGTGAATATTCAAGGCGGACATCTGTTCCTTCGCTCATTGAAAGGCAGTTTTTAACACATGCGATTCCGTCAATGGCAATCTGCTTGATTTCTTCTTTTGATTTATTGAAAGTATATTTTCTCTGAGCCGGGCTTGTTGAGTTATACATATGGAAGATTGCCTTCTTACAGCCTTTAAGGCTTTCGAAAGTTCTCTTAATCAAGTGTTCACGTGCCTGACACAATACCTGCAAAGTAACATCTTCAGGTACATGGTTTTCTTCAATCAGTCTGCGCATAAATGAAAATTCAGTATCTGATGCTGAAGGGAACCCTACTTCGATTTCTTTAAAACCGATCTTTACAAGGAGATCAAAGAATTCAAGTTTTTGTTCAACAGTCATCGGGTTAATCAAAGCCTGATTTCCGTCGCGAAGGTCAACTGAACACCAGATAGGTGCCTTTGTAATTGCATTGTCTGGCCATGTTCTGTTCTTCAAAGGAACTGATTCAAAAGGTCTGTACTTTCCATTAATCTGCATTTTAGTATCTCCCAAAATAATTTGTATTAATTACCAGATTGTTGTATTTGCTGCAGTCTGATTTACATTCTCTTTCCGGATAAAGAAATGACAAAAAAGGACTGCCGCCAAAGCAACAGTCCTGTAATCTTTTAATGTAAAGAATATAATCTACACAGTACCATCAACTTCGGCCAAAAATGAGTCACTAAGTAGTAGTAGAGATGTAAATCTATTCATAACCTTATTTTCTTATATATTAGGGGAATTGTCAATCAGTACCAGTGTTTGTGAGAACACCCAAAAAAAATATTTTAATAACTGTTCATTTAGAAATTACTTCATCTATGGAAATTGAAAATTCAATTCCGTTTTGCCCAGTTTCTGTATCATAGTAATTACATTTGAATACAGATAAATCCCGTGAATTTAATAAATAAATTCTTGATCCACGGGTATAAACAGTTTCTGTCATATCAAATTCTAATGTAGTACAAAAATTTACTTTTCTATTTTCTATATCAATTTCATATATATCAGTCCATTCACACCAATTATCTCTATCATGATCTGCAGGAAATATTCCATAAAGTTTATTATTTACAGGTGCACACGCAAACATTCTGTTTGGATAATTTTCTTTAGGTAACGAAATTTCGCAATATTTTATATTTTTTTCAATATCATAAACAATAATATTTGGATATTTATCATATTCTCCATCTGATAAAATTGCATAATTTTTATAGATTTCGCGCAATACAGGAGTAATATTTTTCATACCTTTGTAGTCTCTATCTAAAAACTTTGCGACTACATCAATCTTATTATTCACAACATCAACCTTGTATAAACAGTTCTTATCTTCATTAACTGCCGTTAACCAATAGTTTCCTGATAAATCAGATTTTGGATAAGAGAAATATGAATCCTGGGAATATATAATCAGTTGATTATTATCTACTTTTCCAGTTTCTGAATTAAACAGATTTATCCTATATTCATGTTTTCCATTTGAATAACCGTCTGTATTAATCAGACCATATAAACTTTTTATTTTTTGATTATTATTTAAATTTGAAAATGTTCCTTTTATATCATTTTGATAAACTGTTAATTTACCATTCTTATTAAGACAACCTATTCTTTCACCTGAGTCATAATATTTTACAGGATTACCCATTTCGACAGCCCTGAAATTACTCCACCCATGATTACCTTCAAAAAAACACCAGTCATGAATTTTAGTATTTTCCCAGTCATATACAACAAAAATATCACCTGCACGTTTATTATAACTACCCATATTTACATTACCAAACAATGCCATTTTTTCATAAATCGGCATCGTTATGACTATGGGGTCATTTAGTTGTTCAAAACTTTGCATTTCAGTTTTAGAGCGTACTTTTGATAAATCTGTAATACTGATATAATAAACAGAACTGTTACAGCCAGTGAGAATTAATAATAACAACATTAAAACAAAAGTATGTTTTTTTAAATTCATAAATATTGCCCATCAAATTTATTTTGAATTTATATTATTAAACGATGTTAATAATGTGGTATTCATTGACAATTCAAAATCTGCAGGTAAAACTAACGGTCTTAATCCAGAAAAATCATAGCAACCAGAAACAGAAGCCCAAGAATGCCATACTAATTGAGAACAATAAAAATTATCATCTCTCCATTTAATAATATTTGAAAAAATTAAAGTAGGATCTAATATTGTTGCACAAATATCAGATCCTATATCATACGGCTTTACCAATCTGGCTTTCTGCATATAAAACAGCTCTATCAGCATCACCAGAAGGCGCATTCACATAATCTAACGCTAAATAAGGGAAAATAAACCAAAACCTTATTACAATTCTTGAATAACGCATTTGTAGAACTTTTACATTTCTTGCAGAGGATTCAGAAGTACCAGCCCAAAAACCGAGAGGTTCTTTCTGAACTCCATTAGTTTTTCCTTCCCAAACAGGAGAAGAATCTCCCCAGGCAGAAATAGATATTTTGGCTAACCCATTTGACTCCCAATCACTTCTCCAAGTTTCTTCACTTGTAATTGCTGCGTGTCCACCAAAATATGATTCTGAACTAGATGCTGCGTCTGACGTATATAATACAAGCCCTTTTTTATATATCGATTTTAGCTTTTGCACAGAATCAGGGTTAAGACAATCAGAAGTTATTCCACCATAAGGAACAGCGGCACTTTTTGTAATAATGTTCTTATTTTTTTTCACATTTACAAGACGTTTTCGAGCATTTAGATATTTTAACAAGAATACTTCATATGAATTATTTATATATGCACTTTTCTGAGCTTCATTTAAGGCTTCTTCCATAGCCTCATTATCAAGAATCACCTGTTCTAATAATTCTTCATCATTTTTTAATATATTAATACAATGATTTACTTCCTCATTTTTCCAAGCAGTGAAGAATTGCTCTTTTTCTTTATCCGAATAATCTTCAAATTTAATTGGATTACCATCTAAATCATATATTTCAAGACAATATAAAAAATCTGGATATATAATCTCATCCGAAATTGCAGATTTATGGTTTTCAAAATTATTCCATACATACTTGTACGTTATATGTTTTTGAGCAATTTCTTCTACAGATTTCTTCCCTTCAGATTCTTGTATATTTATAGTACTTGCGTGATTGCAAGAACTTATAATAAAAAATGACAATACAACTATAAATAAAAAACTTTTTTTCATAAAATTTTTCCTATAAATTGAATATAAAAAAAATTATACCCCTAAAATTACCCTAAGATCAAGATTAAAGCTTTCAGTCTGAGCTCTAAGAATATGCAGGAAGTCATTATCATCAAGTGTACCTAAAACTGCTGTCATTTCTTCCTGATTCTCATAAGTCATTGCCCGGAATGGATCTGTATAATCCTTTCTACGGGAATAAATAGAATCCCGGTACATGTCTGTAGAAACGATTGTTACATCGTCAACAATGTCCTGCCAGATGTCTGAATCAAATTCAAGAATCGGACGGCTGTACAGGCGTTCAAGAATGTAAAGCGCATATCGGGTTTTATAAAGTTCATAGTTTCTTTCGCACGAATCATAGTATGCGTGAACTTCGTCCCAAGTATTGATTGTTCCATCTTTGATTTTTTCGCAGAGCTGGTCAACTTTTAATGCAGGAATAATCTGTCCGCCCACATTCTGCCAGCTATCAAAAAGTGAAATTTTTTCCATATGTTTAAGGACTTCGCGACTGAATTTCGGATAGCCGTTAGACTTGCAGTAATCAACAATTGAACGGGCTGCAAAGTATTTTAAAATCTTGCGGTATTCTTTATAAGCCTTTACTGGTTTAAAAATTGTTGCGCCGTATTTTTTCTGTGCAAGTTCATCAAACAGTGTAAAATCGGCTTCTGTATTTTTATGAAGATAATCTTTTGCAGCCTGAAGTTCTTCTGCATCAGAAGCTGCCTTCATTACAGATTCTTCGCCGATTTTTTTAAGGTAATCACGTGTTAGTAAAATCAGGCGATCAACGGCAATTAAAACTTCCTGCATTGCGTCCGGGGCTAGAGGATCAGTTTCAATATGCTGAACTTTAATAACGCGCTTATCTCTTTTTTTGAACTTGAATTTATTTCTTGCAATGGCAAACATATTGAACAAGAACCAGTATGCAGGAATGATGTGAACTGGTTCTGATTCTGCCCTGAAGGCAACAAGTGAGAACGGATACGTAATGTTAAGCTCGTGCTGGTATGAACCTTTTGCAACAAGCACGAATGACGCAAACTTAGAATTGTGCTTAAAATCAGAACAGAGTCCAGGCCAGAAACCGCGGCCTGCAATGATTTCGCCGTCTGGACTTCTTGAGTTGTGGTTACTTCCGATTGTAGCACCGGCTGCAATGTTTGACTGTCCCATCATTGTTGTCGCAATAAGGAATGACGAATTGTGATGCTGTTCGTGGAATGGGAAAATAAGGTTGTTCAAAAGTTCGCAGCACGAAACAGTAGAGTTGTCTCCAAGAATTGAGTTTAAAAGTCTTGCCCCGTACTTTAACTGACAGTTTCTTCCGATTACAAATCGTACTGCAACAGCCTGATAGAAAATGTGGCTTCCGTAGCCCATAATTCCGTTTACAAGTTCTACACCTTCTCCAATCTGGCTTTCTTCTTCTGCACTTGAAAGAACTGTAATGTTTTTAAGTTTGAATGCGCCTTTGATGTAAGCACAGCTTCCGATTTTAGCATCTTTTAAAAGTGTAGTATTTTTAATAACGGCTTCGTCTTCTACGATTCCGTAAGTATCAAGTTTTTTTGTATTCCCCTGCTCTGTGAGTTCAACAAGGCGTTCCATTAATTTTTTATCAGCTCTTCTTCTTGACCATATATATGCATCAGCAGGAATAAGACTTTCAAATGGAAGAACTGCTCGGTTATCGTTTTCGTTTCCGACGCCGATCCATACGCGGTGAGATTCTGGCTCTTCACCTTTAAGCCAGCCGTTTCCGAACTTTGCATGATTGGTACAGCTCATTTCCTGAATGTTAAAGAGAATTACCCTGTTTCCGATACGGTAATTTCTTAAATATCTTACATTGCTGATTACAACATCGTCTTTAGTAACGACATCGCCGATTGAAGAATTATAAATACCGATAACAAGTTCAAGATCGTGGTACTTGAGGATTCCCTTTTTAAGACGGCCGAGAACGACAAAGCCAGAAAAATGGGTATTATGAATTAATTCAGGATCAAACTCTCCTGGAATGCTGCTTACAAGCACATTGGACCAGTCTGCCTGTTCATTTTTGTTTAAGTTTTTTTCGAGAATTGAAATTTCCTCTTTTGTGAGAGGACGTTTATTTTCTTTTACATCATTGGGAAATTCGAATTTTAAATTACTGTTTTCAAAATAACTAATACTTACCATATATAAGCAACATTTTAAATCCAATTGTTGAAAATATCAATAATTTGATTTATCTTTAACAATATAGAAAGATGATCAAGAATAACGTTTTTACCTTTGACACAAAATCAGAAACCGGCATTTACTGGCTTACTCCAAATCTCGCTGTTTATCCAGGACCAACAACTGTAGGAATCATTGCAATTCCCTCACCTGAAAATCCTGACAGTAAAGATGTTTACTTAATCGATGCTGGTCCTGACAAAAACTACACACAGCTTATTTACGAAGCCCTTACACAGGAACTCAAATCTTTCAAAATCAAATTCATTCTTGCAACACATTCTCACGCTGACCACGCAGGCGGCGCTGCAGAATTCATCCGGCTTACAGGCTGTTCCCTGCTTGCAACACAAAAAGAAAAGTCATCAATCGAATGCCCCGAAATCCAGAGTGCAATCTCATACGGCGCTAATCCATTACCGGAATATAAAACTTCCTACTACTTTGCAGAACTTGCACTTGTTGACAGAGTCATTACCAGCGATGAGGTAATCAACCTCGCAGACGGCATAAAACTTGAATGTGTTCCTTTAAGCGGCCATTACTTTGACATGGCAGGCGTTCTCTGCACAGTTCCAGCCTCTGAAAATTCCTCTGAATCAAAAAAGATTTTCTTTACCTCTGACGGTATTTTTACCCGCGGAATGCTTTCCAAATACTGGATTCCGTTCCTTTATGACGTAAGACGCTTCAAAGAAAGCCTTTCGGTTATAAAATCTGTAAAAGCGGACTATTACGTTCCAAGCCACGGAGATATTTATACCGAGATTTCTGCTTTGTACGAACTTAACATGCTCAGTGTACTTCAGAATGAAGAGAGTATAATCAAGTGCATTAAAGAAAAGGAATATGCAACTTTCGAAGATATCTTAAAGTACATCGCAGACAGCAATGACATGTCGATGAGACTTTCTCAGTTCATGCTTGTCGGAAGCACAATCAGGTCTTATATTACATACCTTTATGAAGAAAAGAAAATTACATGGGTTTTCAAAGAAAACAGAATGTTCTGGAAAATCAAGCTTCCTTCTGAGCCAGAAGCTTAATAAAACCACGTCTTCTTTACGACTTATTATTCGTCAATATTTTTATTCTTCCCAGTTCTGAATGATTAAAAGTCCGCTTGAAGTTCCAAGTCTGTCAGCTCCGGCTTCTATCAGATCCTGTGCAGTTCTTACCGAACGGATTCCTCCGGCCGCTTTAACCTTCATGCTGTCGCCAACTGTCTTTTTCATAAGCTGGACATGATGAACGCTTGCACCGTTTGGTAGCGCAGTTCCGTCTGCGGCTTTTGGAGTTCCGAAGCCTGTCGAAGTTTTGACAAAATCAGCCCCTGCATTTTTTGAAGCAATACAGGCTTTTTTTACTTCGTGGTCTGTAAGATAACAGGTTTCAAGAATTACTTTTACGATTATTTTTTTCTTAACCTCGGAACCTGCTTTTCTGGCAGCATCTACGACAGCTTTTATATCTTTTTCAACGTAATCAAAATTTTTATTTTTAGCTTCACCTACATTGATAACCATATCAAGTTCATCAGCGCCTTTTAAAACTGCATCTTCTGCAGAAAACGCCTTTGTTTCAGTAGTGTCAGCTCCAAGAGGAAATCCTATTACAGTACAAACCTTTACATTCGAACCTTCAAGTTTTTTTACAGCAAAGGGAATATACGAAGGATTTATACAGACAGATGCAAAACCATAAGTTTTTGCTTCCTTACAAAGTTTTGAAATTTCAGCTTCATCAGCGAAGGCCTGGAGTGCTGTGTGATCAATCATTGCTGCTATCTGTGCTTTTGTCATAATTAAACCTCTTAACTTAAATATAATGCTTTATAATAGAAAAATAAAGTTTTTTATTGCATTTTGAATTGTATTATGTTATTTTTTTATAGTAAGAATTCAGATTTGAGACAATTTGAATCTGGAAGCATAGGAGAATAACATGGCTTACAAAGTAACTGAAGAATGTGTAAACTGTGGTGCTTGCGAAGGCGAATGCCCAGTTGGAGCTATCTCTGACACAGGAAGCGCTCGCGCTATCGATGCTGACAAATGTATCAGCTGTGGTGCTTGTGCTGGAACATGTCCTACAAGTGCAATTGTAGAAGCATAAGTAAATATTTTTTACTGAAAAATGGGCTTAAGCGTGTTTCTTTTTCACTCTTAAGTCCTTTTTTATTTATAGGGTTTATCTTTTAATGTTAAAGGGAATTTCTAAAGCCGGCATTATTTTTATTTCAGTTCTCTCATCAGCTTCCTTTTCAGGCTATTCTCAGACAGTTTCTGACAGCCCTGCAGAAATTCAGGTAATTCCTTCAGTAAAGAGACAAAACTGCCCGGAAATTCCTAATCTTGAATACAAAGATTTTCTTTACAAGCAGTATTCAGAAGACCTCCAGCAGTATTACAAAGACCTCGCTCAGAATAAAAAAACTACAATGGTATTCTATTCCTACACGGCAAAAAAAGATGATACCATTTTTACGATTTCTTCCCGCTGCAACATACCATACGACACAATTGCAACACTTAACGAGATTACCGCCGCTGATGTCAGGCTTGAAGGAAAACTCCTCATTCTTCCGGCAGCTCCAGGCGTATTTGTGCCTGACAACGGGACTGTTCACCTTGAAAAACCATTAACTTCGCTCGAAGCTTTAATTCAAAAAAATTACAATGACAAATTGCACGAAAGTGATTATTTTTGTTATATTATAGATGGCAGGTATTTTTTACATCTGCCGGAAGATCGCCTGGACCAGACAACAAGGGCTTTTTTTCTTGACGTCAAGATGAAGCCTCCGCTGGACAAATACTGGCTTTCTTCAGACTACGGCTACAGACCAAGCCCTTTCAGCGGTCAGAAGCAGTTCCATCGGGGAATTGATATGGCTGCCCCTGAAGGTACTAAAGTCTACTCTTGCAAGTCAGGAACAGTAGCCCAGGTTGTAAAGAATGACAGTGTGTTTGGAAACTATATCGTAATTAAGCACGTTAACGGTTTATCAAGCATTTATGCGCATCTTTCAAAAATAGAAGTAAAAACTGGACAGACAGTTACAACAGGTCAGGAAATCGGACTTGTAGGTATGACCGGTCAAGTTACCGGGCCTCATCTCCATTTCGAAATCCGCCAAAATGGTCAGCCAACAGATCCGGGTGCTTATATAAAAAGGTAATTTCCTTAAAAGGAATAATTAGTTGGTAAATATTAAAAAAATTGTAAAACCTTTGATTTTCTCTCTGCTTGCAATAAGCTCTTCTCTTTATGCAGAAGCCTTTCGTGTACGAAAGACACATATTCTTACCCTTACAGGTCTTGAAAAACCTTCATCAGAGCTTTCAGAATCAGCCGTTCAGACAGCCTCTGTAGGAACAAATGACTCAATCTGCATTCTTCTTCCGGATGACCTTACATTTATCCAGGGAATCGAAGTTATTGTAAAAATTCCTGAAGCAATCGCAAGATGCCCGAATACAATCGTATATTCCCTTTATGACAATATCAGCCCTATGCCGTCTCCAAAAACAATTGACTATACCGGCAAAGAGCTTTACACAAGCGTATATCCTGGAAAAATTTCGCAGACTATACAGATTCCTTTAGTACGGGGCAATACAATCAAGCAAAGTCCGTATGCCGACAAAACTTTCATTCCCGAACATTCCCGTAACTTTATCTTCATCAGAAACCAGCTCGCAATGAAAGGCGTTCCAAAAGATACCATCAACGGAAAATTCCTTGTAACAGCAAAACCTATTTACATCAACAAGGGTGCAATTCAGGTCAACTGCGGTAAGCTAAAACCTGAAAACATCACTGTTCTCGTTGACGAAAATATCGTGGAACTTTCAAAAAACGGCACCTGTCTTCTTAAAACGGGCACTCATAACATTACTTTGAGCGCCGACGGCTACAGAAACCAGAACTGCTCTGTCGTAATTGAGACTGCAAAAGTAACTAAAATTGATTTCGAATTACAGAGCGTAATGCCTACACTCCAGATAAATATGCCGCAGGGCACTCACGTAATGGTTGATAACCAGAATGCAGAAGTAAAAGGTTCTTCACTTGAGCTTTCTCCTGGAGAACATACTTTGAAGTTTACCCTTGGCGGCTACGAAGTCGTAAAGAAGGTCACAATCCAGGAAGGTCGTTCTTACACAATGAACATTTCTATTGACGCTGATTTTACTGAAAATTAATTTCATAATTTTTACTTTTTTATTAAAGATTTTGACAGGCTGGGTCGATAATATAAATGTCGGGAACATTTTCCCCTCCCACCCATGTTTCCGACTGCCTGATGGGCATGGCCAGACTTGTTCTGGCCTTTTTTATTTTAAATTCCCTTTTTTTACTTCCACGAAAAACTTTCGGCTTAAGGCCATTTATTTGACTTATTGACCATATTTCGATTATTTTCTACTATATATAATTATGAAACTAAAAATATCTACAATAGTAGTTACTGGGCTAACTGCATTTTTTGCAATACTCTTCGGCTGTACTTTAGGCCTTGGAGCTGCAAAAACTTTTGATACAATAAATTCTGAACAGTTTAACGAAATTACACAGGCTCTTCCTACAAAGATTCTTGATATCAATGGTGAATTGATTACCGAATTTACATCTGAAGAAAAACGTGATCTCATTACAATTAACGAAATTCCGCAGCACATGCTTAATGCGCTCATTACCCGTGAAGACCGCATCTTCTTTGAACATTCCGGTTTCAACATGATGGCTATTTTCCGTGCCGTTATCGGTCAGGTTCTTCATATTTCCTGGGGTGGTGGTTCTACTTTAACTCAGCAGATTGCCGGTACCCTTTACTGTGACCGTAAAGAAATGTCAATCAAACGTAAGCTCAAGGAATTATGGTGGGCCATTCAGATGGAACGCCGTTATTCTAAAAATGAAATTCTTGAAATCTATCTTAATAAAATTTATTTCGGTGGCGGTACATACGGTGTTAATGCCGCAAGTAAATATTACTTCGGTCACTCTGCCCGTGATATTACTCCGGCAGAATCCGCAATTCTCGTAATCCAGCTTTCAAACCCTGCTTTCTACAATCCTTTCGAACATCCCAATGTTGCAAAAGAAAGACAGAAATACGTACTTGATGCAATGGTTTCTGAAGGCCTCATTTCTCGTGACGAAAGTGAATCTTCATATGATGATTACTGGTTGAACTTCGACTACAACCGTACTGATACTTCAGCATTCTTTATGCGTGAAGACAAAGCACCATGGTTCTCTGAATACGTTCGCCGTGAACTTAACAATCTTATTTATGGTGATGACGATATTTATTCAAGCGGCTTTACTGTTAACACGACAGGTAACCTTGATCACCTTCGCGTTGCAACTGACATCATGGAAAAAGCAATTGTAAACGCAAACAAGCAGTTTCAGGATGAATTAAAGTACAAAAGAAAATATGCACTTGGTACATACATTCCTATGAGCGAATTCTGTATTCTCCTCTTTAACCTTAAGGGACTTAAGATGTCTCACATGCGTTCTCAATCGCGGACTTTCTCTAACTTTACTAACAACATTACACCAATGATTGACCTTTTCGCAATTCTGTGCGGTCTTGAAGATTTGAAAGTAGGAATTATCAACAAAGCTACACAGCTGGCTCAGGACAAGGCAAAAGAAACTACTGTCGAAGGAACCCTCATCAACCTTGAAAACGATACAGGTTATATCACTGCCATCGTAGGCGGAAGCAAGTTTGATCAGAGTAACCAGTTCATTCGTGCAACACAGGCTCGTGTACAGCCGGGTTCTTCACTCAAGCCTCTGTACTACTCTGCCGCTCTTGATACTAAGAAATTTACAGCAGCAACAAATCTTATTGATGCTCCATATGAATTTACTTCACCAGATGGTTCTCCTTACCTTCCGAACAACTATGGCGGCGGATGGCACGGAAACGTTCTTCTCTGGAAAGCCCTCGCTCTTTCTCTTAACATTCCTGCTCTTAAAGTACTTGAAGGAGTTGGATTTGAACGCGGTATTGACCGCATGGTTGACCTTCTCGGCATTCCTTCTGATGAACTTCCAAAACGCGGATTCGTTCCTGGATACCCTCTTGGACTTGGAACTTGTTCAGTTCGTCCGATTGAAATGGCAAGAGCCTATGCTGTATTTGCAAACGGCGGTAAGGCAATTGAACCTACAGCCATCAGAACAGTTGAAGACCGCAACGGAAACATCATTATCAACAATGACCAGAAGGTTCGCGATAACATGCTCAAACCAAAACAGGTTATCTCTCCTGAAAACGCATTCCTCATGACAGAAATCATGAAGAGTTCAGTTACAATCGGTACGTTAAGATATGGTGCTTCAATGAGATCAATTGACCCTAAACTTACAGGATCTAAATTTACCTTTACAGATAAAAAGACAGGCAAGAAATTTGATATGCCTGTTTCTGGAAAAACAGGTACTACACAGAACTGGGGGGATGCATGGGCAATCGGATATACACCATATTACACTTGTGCTGTTTGGTTCGGATTTGATACTCCAGGAAAATCAATGGGTATGAGTATGACAGGTTCTTCTTTGTCAGGACCACCTTGGGGTGACTTTATGATGTTTGCTCACCAGGATTTGCCTTATAAAGAATTCCCAATGCCTGAAGGTAAAGTTACTAAAGCAACTGTTTGTGCAGAAACCGGTGACTGGCCTGTTAAAGGCTGTCCTAATGTTGTAACTCTCTGGTTTATGAAAGGAACTGGTGCAACAAAACGCTGTACATTACACGATGATAATTCGGCGCAGAATGTAATCCTTGAACGTCTTGAAGACTATGCAACAGTTTCAGGTACAGATGTTCAAAGTGCCATCGGAGACGATGAAGGTCTTGAACTTGACCTCGACTGGCTTGATGAAGGTGATTCACGATCTAATAAACCAAAGATTCCTGCAAAACAGGAAGAAGAACTCGGAGTCTTTGAAGGCTCAGAAAATTTCTTTATGGATTAGCATTTTTCGGCTAAGTGCTGTATAATATATCAGTACTTAGCTGATTTTTTTTAAGGAGTAAAGATGCTTGTAAGTATTCGCGACATTAAGGTAAAGCATAGAGTAAGAAGAGATCTCGGAGATCTTGAACCACTTAAAGAAAGTTTACGCCGTTACGGTTTGTTAAATCCTATTACTCTCGACAGCAAATATCGTCTTATTGCCGGCGAACGACGTCTTGAGGCCGCAAAGCTTCTTGGCTGGACAAACATTAACGCTGTAATTGTAAATAACATTACTCCTGTTACAAAACTCGAAATTGAACTTGAAGAAAATAATCAGCGAAAAGAATTTACAGATGCAGAACTTCTTGAAGGATACAAGAGACTTGAACGCCTCAGAAATCCTGGAATTCTCAGAAAAATATTGAATGCAATCTGTTCCTTCTTTGAATGGATTTTCAACGCAATCGCAAAACTTTTCAAAAAATAAATTATGCTCAGTTACAGACATGCATTCCATGCAGGAAACCATGCCGATATTCTGAAGCATTCTCTGCTGGTTAACCTACTTGAAACATTAAACAGTAAGGACAAAAGCTATACTGTTTTTGATTCTCATGCCGGAAGCGGAATTTATTCCCTTGAAGATGAAAGAAGTCTTAAAACCAATGAAGCCTTGAACGGCATTCTCTCTTTACTTCCAGAAATGGACGAAATTGATTTTCCTGATTCACTGAGTAATTATTATAAAATTACTTCTCTTTACAAACGGCACAAAACCTACCCTGGCTCTATTGAATTAGAAAGAATTTTTATACGTCCTGACTGTGCACATATTATCAGTGAATTAAACAATGCTGAAATTGACGGCCTTAAAGAAAATGTAAGTCAGGAACCGCTTGTGATTATCAATGACTGTAAAAAAGCTGTTAAGACACAGGTTCATCATCGTGACGGTTTTGAAACAGTTATTTCAATGTCGCCGCCCCAGATCAAGCGAGGAATGTGTCTCATTGATCCAAGTTATGAAGAAAAAGATGACTACAGAAAAACATCACAAGCGGTAATAAAACTTCACACTAAATGGAATGTAGGAATTATCGCAGTCTGGTATCCGCTTCTTGCACACAAAGCAATCGAAATCGAACAGATGAAAAATGACATTATCGCCCATGCAAAAGCACAGAACGAAAACACTTCGATAATGGATGCAAGGCTTTTGATTAATACCGAAGACTCACACGTAGAAACAGATCTGAAAGACAATGAAGGTCCACCACGCCTTTACGGAAGCGGAATGCTTGTCCTAAACTGTCCGTGGAAAATTGACGAAAAAACATCTACAAATCTTTCTTACATCTCAAAAAAGATTTACAAAAAAAATAAAACTTCTTACGAAGTTAAAATGTACTAACAAAAAAATTGCATCTTTTAAGGCAACATTTAATATTCACCTTAAAAGATGCCGTTTAAAAATGCCTGTATTTTTCTACAGGCATTTTTAACGTTTATACTTTCTAACGTTCTTCTTTCATTGAAAGGAAGTCGTTTCCTGATTCTGCAAAAATCCTGATTCTTGAATTATCGTGAATCATATCTGACAGCATCATTTTTGCCAGAGGATTTTCAAGATAAGTCTGGATTGCTCTTTTTACAGGTCGTGCTCCAAATTCAGGCTCATATCCTTTATCAACAAGGAAGTCAACTGCAGACTGTTCAACACAGAGAGTAATTTTTCTATCCTGGACTCTTGCCTGAACTCTATCAAGCTGCGCCTTTACAATCTGTTCAATACAATCCTTACTCAATCTTGAGAACATTACAGTTTCGTCAATTCGGTTAAGGAACTCCGGTCTGAACTTTGATTTAAGCAATGTATCGATAGATTCTTTTATCGAATCCAGTTTTTCTTTAGTATCTGCCTGAAGAATAAAATCGCTTCCAAGATTGCTTGTCATGATAATAATAGTATTCTTAAAATCGACAACTCTTCCCTGACCGTCAGTCAGCCGTCCGTCATCAAGAACCTGAAGCAGGATGTTGAATACATCAGGATGGGCTTTTTCAATTTCATCAAAGAGTATAACAGAGTAAGGTCTTCTTCTTACCGCTTCTGTAAGCTGACCGCCTTCATCGTAACCCACATATCCTGGAGGAGCACCAATAAGACGGCTGACACTGAACTTCTCCATATATTCTGACATATCAATTCTTGTCAGGGACTTTTCATCATTGAAAAGGAAATCTGCAAGTGTCTTAGCAAGCTCTGTTTTACCGACGCCTGTAGGTCCGATAAAAAGGAAGCTTCCGAGCGGCTTGTTAGGATCACTCAATCCGCTTCTATTTCTGCGGATTGCATCACTTACAACCTGCACAGCTTCATCCTGACCAATTACACGTCTGTGAAGAACAGATTCAAGCTCAACAAATTTTTTCTTTTCAGAGCTCATCATTTTACTTACAGGAATTCCTGTCCAGTTTGAAACAACTGTTGCAATATCTTCTTCAGTAACTTCCTGTCTTAAAAGTGAAGCTTCATCTTTTTCTCCTAGGTCTTCCTGGGATGCACCAGCATCTGTGAGAGCATCAAGTTCCTTTGTAAGATTTGGAATAATGCTGTATCTTAATTCGGCAGCTTTTTCAAGATTTCCTTCTCTTGTATACAGCTCTTCCTGAGAATGAGCTTTTTCAAGTTGTTCCTTTAAGGTTCGTGACTGATCAATTTTTGTCTTTTCAGAAAGCCATTTTGCCTTTAACTCATCGCGCTGCTGGATTTCTGACTGCAGCTCTTTTTCCAGCTTTTCAAGACGTTCCTTTGATGCAGAATCCTGTTCTTTTGACAAAGACTGTTTCTCAATCGAAAGCTGCATGATTTTTCTTTCAACCTGGTCGAGTTTAGTCGGCTGGCTTTCGATTTCTATTTTAATGCGGCTTGCAGCTTCATCAACAAGATCGATTGCTTTATCCGGCATAAATCTTGTTGTAATGTAACGGTTAGACAATACAGCAGCGGCAACAAGCGCTTCGTCATTAATTCTTACACCGTGATGAACTTCGTATTTTTCTCGAAGTCCGCGGAGAATTGCAATTGTATCTTCTACACTTGGTTCCTGACAGTATACCTGCTGGAATCGTCTTTCAAGCGCTGCATCTTTTTCAATATATTTTCTATATTCATCAAGGGTTGTAGCGCCGACAACTTTAAGTTCACCGCGCGAAAGTGCAGGCTTTAAAAGATTTGATGCGTCTGTTCCGCCTTCAGAAGCTCCGGCTCCGACAATTGTATGAAGCTCATCAATAAAGAGGATTATGTTACCTTCACTTTTCTGAACTTCCTTGATAACAGCCTTTAATCTTTCTTCAAATTCACCACGGAATTTTGAACCGGCAATCAAGGAACCCATATCAAGAGAAAGAAGCCGTTTGTTTTTAAGACTGTCAGGAACATCTCCCGAAGCAATTCTGCGTGCAAGACCTTCGACAACCGCGGTTTTTCCGACACCAGGTTCACCTATAAGGACTGGATTATTTTTAGTTCTGCGGCTGAGAACCTGCATTACACGACGGATTTCATCATCACGTCCGATTACAGGATCTATTTTATCCTGACGGGCAAGAGCTGTTAAATCACGGCAATATTTTTCGAGCGAACGCATTGAACTTTCAGGATCCTGGGAATCAACACGATTGTTTCCTCGGACAGTTTTTAATGCTTCAAGAATTTTTTCTTTTGTAATTCCATTACGCTTTAAAAGTTCTGAAACTGAATCGCCTGTCTGCGACATGGCAAGCAAAATATGTTCACAGGAAAGATATTCGTCTTTGAGGCTTTCCATTTCGGCCTCAGCTTTTGAAAGCACTTTCTGTGACATTGAAGACAATGCCAGCTGTGCATTTCCTGTAACTTTAGGAATCGATTTTAACTCATCTTTTAATTTAATGAGCAGCTGATTTACGTTAACCCCGATGTGTTCAACAACAGGAGGAACAATTCCGTCCTGCTGCTCAAGCAAGGCCATTAAAAGATGAACATTTGTGATTTCTGCGTGATCGTTTTTTGAAGCAATTGAGCTTGCTTCCTGCAAAGCTTCTTGAGCTTTAATTGTAAATCTTTCGTAATTCATACTTATGAATTTAATATCAAATTCACATAACGACAATAAAAAAGTGTATCCTTTAACCCCTTCAGTTTTCTGGATACACTCTGTTAATTATTTCAGTTATTTGAAAAATTCGAAAAGTTCGCTGATACTATTTAACTTCGTCGATTGTACCAAACTCACTGATACAGTTTTCGATTTTTGCATGATGAATAAGTTCAAGATTCTTTTTAATTTTCTTGTAAATTCTGATTTCACCGTTTCCGTGATATCCACTCAAAATCTTATAAACTTTATGATTTTCTTCAGTACTTTCATAATCACGAACCATCATGAGTTTTGCCGAACAGAAGATATCAATATCACAGACATAATTACTGTGATTGAGACTTACAGTCCAGTGAAGCTGTTCTTCAGATTCCTCACCAGGAACAGGTGCACAGTCGTAAATCACTTCATATTTTTTAAGTTTGCCTGATGTTGAAAAATTAAATTCCTCATCACCAAATCTGCAGAGAACACAAAGCTTTTGACCATACTGTCCTTTAACAACAAAACCTGCATTTTCGATGAGTTTTCCGGAGAAAATACTGGTCATCTTGTTTGAACTTAAATGATAGTAAGGATTAGGAAGTGATTTACCCCAGTGCTTGTCAGAGTAACCGAAACAAAGTTTTGGAGAAACTGTATATTCTTCATTATCAAGAACTACGCTGCCGGTAAAATAAGTCAGCACACCGCCAGGAAGCCATGCACTATCTTCCTTTGAAACAATTTCAGGAAAATCAATTTTTCTTTCATAACGAAGATTCCATTGAATTGAACCGTTCTGGCTCATATACTCAGGGAATTTTACAGATTCTGATTTTGAAAGTGACAAACTTCCATTTAATTCGTCATCAGTAAAAATATTTTCTGCTACTTTTAAAGAAAAGCATTTTTTATCAATCTGAAGTTCGTTGAAATTATAGAATCTGTTTATCTGTTTTCTTTTTTCACCATAAACACCTGCACGAACTGCAACAAATGACGGAACAACAGCTTCTTCGGCACTCTGGCCCTGGATTTCTGTATTTCCGGCAAGAGCAGCCTGAAGGTCTTCAACTTTTATTTTTGGTCTGGATTTCTGAATTAATACAAAATCAGAAGGAGAAACTGCGGGATTTTCTATTAAAAGTTCAATGAAAAAACACTCTTCCTTGCCGGTTGTGACATTTTTTCCGATGAAAAAATATCTCCAGCAATCAAATCCGGTTTTTCTTAGGGAACCTTTTAATTTATATTCATTTTTTTTAATCGTAGTTTTAGAAACTGCCATAATTAATCCTTTTTAAAGTCTTCTAAAAGATTGTCGGCATTTCTAAAACACGAATTTAGATTATTTGAAAATTTTATCTAAAGATTTTCCAATTTCATTCTTATCTGGATAGTTTTCATCAAGAAATTCGAACGCATTTACGGCATCGCGCTGTACATGCTCGTACCAGATTGAATACAATTCAGGTTTAACTTCTTCTCCAGGATATGGAGCACCCTGAACATCCGAAACAAGAGTTCTTATAATTTCAATGCATTTTTCGAGTTTTTTATCCATATTATGTTACCACTTGTTCTATTATAACTCGATTCTGTCAGTTTTACCAGCAGTTTTTTTGCCTTTGATGCAGAACATTGCCTTTGAACAGTGTTTAAGGGAATTTTCATACAAACGGACTGCGGCTTTATGCATGTCTTGAGGCGTTACCTGAAGTGTAAGACGGATTCTGTTATTGACGTCTTTCTGGTCTATACAGGTCAAAAAACGTTCAAATCCGACATATCCGAGGGCTTTTGGAGTACGAGGTTTAAGTTCACTGCTGAAAGCACCTGTTACGGCTTTTTCTACTTCATCCTCAGTAAAATTATGTTCTGCCCCTTCTTTAAGACATTTAGAAATTTCAAGAATTGATTTTTCAGGATCCGGATCTCTGTAAGTCAGCACGGTAAAAATCTGTTCAACTGAATCATTATGGGCAAATGCGCCATATGCACCGCACACAGTTCTGATTCTTTCCCAGAGAAGAGAATTCGAAAGCCAGTGCGCATAAACAGCTTCGGCAGCCGCTTCTATTGTCGAGTAAGGGGAACATTCAAAATGACATGCACCATAACCTACCTGAACGTCTTTTTCAAAACAGAGCTCATCTGAATTTTCCTTTTTAAACTTAATCAGATTTTTAATTTTTTCAAATGTATTTTCAGGATTAACAGCTTCTGGCTGTTTAAGCGAAAGTTTTTCTGCAAATTTTTTAATATCTTCAACTGCGGCTGTCTTTGAAGAAGAATCGCAGACAAGATCAATAACTGCTCCTGAGGAGAAAATCTTCTTTGCAATTTCTGTAAGTCTTCTGCTTACAAGCTTATATTTTCCTTTAATCGAACGGAGAAAATAAAGGTTTGTAATTCCAGAAAGGACTTCGTCAACTGCCTTAGATCTGTTCATAAAACTTGCTGCGATTAAGCCCATATAAACGTGACCGTTTCCAGAAAGTGAACTTTCAAAATCAAGAAGAAATTCATCGAAAAGAAGTTTTATTCTTTTTATGTCCTTCAAGTTATGGTAAAGAATACAGTCAGAAATGAAATCAAGTGTCGGCTTTGTATTTTCGGCAAGCATTTTGACACGCATGCACATCCATTCCCTTCCGATAAATCCATACTTTGAATATTCGTTTCTGATATTTTTTCCAAGTTCTGTGTTTGAACATTCCCCGGTAATTGAATCACAATAAAAATCAGCAGAATATTTATTTGCAAGTCTTGTAGCTTTATGCCATGGCAAGTCTTTCCAGCCGATTTCGGTAATCATAAACATGAGCAGCGGAAGATAATAATAATCTTCTGTATCAAGAACATCAAAAGGAAAACAGATGGAAAAATAATTGATTCCGTTTGTATTTTCAACATTGCACATAAAAGGAACTTTCTTATCAGGGCAATATTCGAGCATCTCAAATTGTGTTTTAATTTGAGGAATTGAATATTTGATCTTTCTTGCATTTATATGAGGAAGACATTTTAAAAGTTCTGTTTCATCCTGCTGCTGAAAAGTTCTGAGCTTTGAAATATCTTCATCGAGCTGTTCATCAGAGATTTTACTTTTCAGAAGTTCAATCTGTTCATTTTCAACAATGCGGTATTTTTCTGCAAACTCAGGGCTTGGAGTAACAACACAGACAGCAGTCTGATTATTATCGATAAAATATTCTTTAAGAAGATTTACAAGGAACTTATCATCTTCCTTGATTTTTTTCTTAACATTATCAAAGGCTCTCTGAACATGAAGTCCGTCCGACGGAGATTCACCCATCATCCACTGCTTAAACGCACGACGAAGGAGAACAAGAGAATAAGGACCGCTTGCTCTTTTAACTTCTTTAGTTGAAATCTCAATATCCATCAGGGCAGAATCAATGTCATCCTGATCAATTCCATTTTTAACGAGATTTTCGATTGTTTTATTTATAATTTTCTTAAGCTTTTCAACTTTATTTTTTTTGATACCGTCAACGCCGACCGTAAAGAAATTAAAATGACCGCGTATAACTAAACTACTTAACGGAGAAACTTCTTTTGCAAGTCCAGAATCAATTATCGCCTTAAGCAGCGGAGACCCATCATTCTGAACAAGAATCTGACTGATAAGACGGTATTTAATTGTATCTTCAATATTAATGGTATCTTCAAGACGCCACGAAAAGAACACTGACGGATCTTCTTCTTTATCTTTTTCAGCAACATTCGGTGCTAAAACTTCAATTTTGTTTGTTTTCTCGAATACAGGAGCTTTTTCATTTTTAAGAATTTCAAGCGCTGTTTTTGTCTGAACAGGAAATGAATCAAGTTTTTCTTCGAGTCTGTCAATAAGACATTCCTGTAAAAAATCAAGCTGCTTTTCTGTTGGAATATTTCCGTAAAGAAAAACAAAACAGTTATCCGGGCGATAAAATCTATTGTAATATTCAAGATACTGTTCGTAAGTTAATGATGGAATTTCTGCAGGGTCTCCACCAGAGTCCTTTACATATATTGTTTCCGGAATAATTGATTTACAAACGGCAGAAGTACACGCAGCATCAAAGGAAGAATAAACTCCTTTCATTTCGTTATAAACTACACCCTGTATTGAATATTTTCCTTCTGCATCTTTTTCAAGATGATAAGCTTCCTGCATGAACGCTTCTTTTTTAAGATTAGGAAAGAATACGCTGTCTGCATAAACAGACATAAGATTAAAATAATCTTCTTCAATAACTGAACTTACCGGATACATTGTATTGTCAGGTGAAGTCATCGCATTCAAAAAAGTTTTTAGAGACTGATTTTCAAGATTGATAAAAGGATCTCTTAACGGAAATTTCTGAGAACCGCAAAGTACTGAATGTTCAAGAATATGTGCAAAACCGTTGGAACAATCCGGCGGAGTTCTAAAACAAAAACTGCAGAGATTTTCTACATCATTATTAAAAAGATGATAAACTTCAAGACCAGTTTTTTTATGTCGAAGATGAATTCCTTTTGAAGCAAAATCAGGAATATCATCATATGAGATAACTTCAAAACCTTTATATTCTTTTATATTATTTTCCATATTAAGTTATATTCTCCTATAGTAAAATTATTCTACGTATTCTTCTTCATCACGGCCTTTAATTATAAGCTCGCCGCTTTCCCAGGCATGTCTGAGATGACTGTAAAATTTTTGAGTAATTTCATTGCAGTCTTTTTTAAGCATCGGTTTTCTGATTTCTTCTTCTTCCATAACTGCATCAGCTCTGATAACTGACATATTATGGAAAATCTTAGACCTGAAAGCATCGTTTTTGTCAGCAATGAGATATGCAAGTTCAGTATCATTTAGTTCACGGATATAGGCCTGAAGGTATTTGTCATCACTGTTAATGACATCATCAATGGTAAAGAGTTTTTCCTGAAGTGCATCACCTAATAAAGGATCATCATTCTTGATTGAAGAAAGAATCTCCTGTTCAGATTTAAAGTCCATTTTCTTAAGAATTTCTGCAAGAACAGACTGACCGTCAATTGATGTTGTTTTAATTTCAACCTGAGCAAGAGATTTTTCGTGAATTACTTTATCAAGACGTTTTAAAATATCAGGCGAAACTTTTTTGCTCTGAGCAAGATTAAGAATAACTTCTTTTTTATCCTTGTCATCCAGTTTATTAATAACATCTGCGGCTTTCTGTGGCGAAAGATATGAAAATACAACGGCACGTGTATTGTTTGCTTCATCTTTCAACAACTGAAGAATCTGTTCAGGCTGTTTGTCTGCAAGGTAAACAAAAGGTTTTTGTTCTTCTTTATAATTGAGGCGGTCCATAAGGTCCTGTGCCCTGTCACGGCCAAAGGCTTTTTCAAGAATGAGCTGGGCAGTATGAGTTCCGCCGCCTTCTTTAACTCTTTCGATAAGGGAATTAAATTCTTCAAGAATTTTTGTTGCTTCATCAGGATCAATTTTTCTAATCGCAGTAATTTCAGGAATAATTTTTTCTGTTTCTTCCTGAGTGAGATTTTTTAATACTAATGCGGCCTGATCAACACCAATGAGAATGAGGAATTTTGCAACACGACGGTAAACGTCTTCCTTGCCTTTTTCAGGAGATGGAACTTTTAAAAGTCCGCCGTGTGTCAAAGCATCAGTTGCTGCCTGAACCTGAGGATCAGAAACGAAATGATTCGATTCAGAAGCTGTGTTCTTTTTTCCTGAAGCATTCTGATATGCATTCAATCTGTATTTATTTAAATCCATAATTCCCACCTCATTATAAAGTTTAAGTAAATATACTTAATTAAAAACCATGAATACTGGATTCAATTTTATTTTTAAACATTATCGCATGAGCACGGTTAATAGTCTGTTGAATATCTTCATCAGGATTTTCTTTTGAAGTCAGACCGTAATTAACAGTAAAATCATTTTTCAAATATTCATCATCTTCGATAGCAGAAATAATTCTTTCAATTACATTCTGAGCAATTTTAATATCAGAATTAAAAAGAAGAACAATATTTCCATTTTCATATGCGGCAAAATCAGAACCGCGAATTTTATTTTTAATACATTCTGCGACTTTGATAAGTGCAAAGTTTTCGTTTATTTTTTCGTTGCTGGAATTAATATGAACGCTCAACGAAGCAGCTGTATAAGGGAATCTTCGGAAAATATTGATTTCGCGAATTTTTTTTACAAGAACATTCTGTGAAAATAAACCCGTTATATAATCAGTCATTGACGCCTGCTGAATTTCTGCAAAGTTTTCAAACAGATTTGAAATATTGTGAAGAATAAAATATATACAGACAGTTGTCTTTGAAAAGTTAGTAACCTTATGAAAATCAAGCTGACATATCAGTTTGTCGTTATTTTTTGTTTTGATATAAATCTGATCAATTGAAAAAGAGTCAGAAGGAACAGTTCCCAGCGGAACATAATCTTTTACAAAATCTTTTAAAGTAACTTTATAAATGTCTTTTGAGTTAAAATCAAAAAGTCTGGCAGCCTGTTTATTATAATCTGTTAAAAGACCATCAGCATTAAAAATAACAGCTGCTTCTGTCAGATGATCAAAAAGTCTTGACCTTAATGTCTTTTTAACAAAAACAGGTTTAGAGCAATAAGTAATTAAATAATAAAAGTAAGGAACACAACACGCAAAAATTATTGTTTCTGCAATAAAATTCTGCGGTGCATTAACATAAATAATAAAGAAAAATAATTCCAGAAAGAATACAGCGAGAATAAAAAATTCCTTTACACTGTTTTCAGGACCACGCATAATGATTCTGCCAACACTTACAAGAAGGTAAATTAAAATAATGCTGATCCAGAAAAATTCAAACAATTCCCACAAAGAACCGAATTCCGGGATGAGAATCATTGAATATTTTCCAACGATTGGTTTTATCGGATCAAATGATCTGATTACATAAGAATAAAAGCTTTCTGTCTGGATATTAATGAAGGTCATTAAACAGATCACAAAGACAATTACAGAAACAATAAATTTTACAAGAAAACTATTTTTTGATTTGGAACTGAAGCGCTCAATATTAATTGCAGTCAGAGTACCAGAAAGCACTGTAAAAAGTGACACATAGGCAGATAAGAAAAGTTTTGAAATAAAAATTCCTTCAACACCAAAATGGAGAAAAAAAATATTTCCTCCAAGTGTCACAAGTAAGACAATAGAAATGATACTCAGACTGAAAAAATATTTGTCAGATTTTGCCTTATGTTTTAATCCATAAATTAGAAAAAAAATCTGACATGCAATCCCGAAAAACAGGACTGCAAAAAAATGAGCTACCATGCGCTTCCGAGGCCGTCCGGTTTAAGCTGGAAGTGACTGAACTCCATTGTAAACGATGCTCTACCCTGTGTTGCAGAACGAAGGTTTGTTGAGAAACCGAACATTTTTGCCATAGGTGCCTGAGCATGAACAAGTTCAGATGATGCCTTAGAATCCTGACCCATAACCATTCCGCCGCGCTGAGTAACCTGACTCATTGCTTCGCCGACAAATTCTTTAGGGCAGGAAATTTCAACATTCATTACAGGTTCAAAAAGCTGTGGAGCTGCATCTTTGCAGGCTTTATCAAATGCCATTGCTGTACAAGAAGCAAATGCAAATGTTGTCGATGAAGTTTCGTTGTAATCGATTGCAGTAACATCAACCATTGTGTCTGTACAAGGATATCCGTACTGAATGCCGGAATCGAGTGAGCTTTTAACACTCTGTTCAATTGCTTCGATAATTTCATCAGGAATGTCTTTGCGACTTGCAGAAATTCTCCAGTCGTTTCCTTCACCCTGATTGCGTGGAGAAACTTTAATTGTAACGCCTGCAGTATTTTCTTTACCTGCAAGTACTTTAGAAAATTCTTCTTTAGCAGTATTTTCTGCTGTAACAGCTTCGCGGTAAGTAACCTGAGGATTACCGACACGGCACTGAACGCCGAAGTCGTCCTTCATGCGGGTAACAAGAACGTCAAGGTGAAGCTCACCCATTCCCGAAATGATAAGCTGTCCAGTTTCTGCATCTTCGTGATGAGTGAATGTCGGATCTTCTTTAGAAAGAATCTCGAGTGTTTCGTTCATCTTGTCGCGTTCAGAAAGGCTTTCTGGTTCAATTGCGATTGAGATTACAGGTTCAGGGAATTTGAGGCTTTCGAGCACTACTGGTAAACCTTCACTTCCGAGAGTGTCACCAGTCTGTGAAAGTTTAAGTCCGATGAATACTGCGATGTCACCTGCAGAAACTGAATCCATTGGTTCTGATTTATTTGAATGCATGCGAAGGATGCGGTTAACTCTTTCGCGCTTATTTTTTCCTACGTTGAATACCTGTGAGCCGGATGTGATTTTTCCTGAGTACATGCGGACATAACAGAGAGATCCCATTTCGCGGTCATGCTGGATTTTGAAAACAAGTCCGACAGGCATTCCGTTTTCTTTAACAGGAACTTCAACTTCTTCTTCTTTGTCTTTTTTAATGCGAATTCCTTTTGCAGCAGGAACTTCGACTGGACTTGGAAGGTAATCAACAACAGCATCGATCAATGGCTGAATACCCTGATTGTGACGCGCACTTCCCATTACGAAAGGAACGAAAGTGCGGTTAATTGTTCCGGCTCTGATTGCTTTTTTAAGCTGTTCGTTTGTAATTTCGCCGCCTTCAAGATAGATTTCTGCAAGAGCATCGTCGCTTGAAGCAACCATGTCGATTAATTTTTCGCGCCATTCATTTGCCATGTCCAGGCGGCTTGCATCGATGTCAATTTCTTCAAACTTTTCACCTTCAGAAGCTTCATCCCAACGGATTTCTTTCATTTTAATAAGATCGATAACGCCTTCAAATTCTGGACCTTCTCCGATTGGAATCTGAAGTGCAAGACAGTCAGCGCCGAATTTGTTGTGCACATCTTCCATAGAACCGAAGAAGTCTGCACCGATACGGTCCATCTTGTTCATAAAGCCGATACGTGGAACGTTAAAGTTGTCTGCCTGCTTCCATACAGTTTCTGTCTGTGGCTGAACTCCGTCAACCGCACAGATTACGGCAACCGCACCGTCAAGTACGCGAAGTGAACGTTCAACTTCGGCAGTAAAGTCTACGTGTCCCGGTGTGTCGATAATATTAATCTGGTGATCTTTCCAGTAAGTAGTTGTAGCTGCAGAACAGATTGTAATTCCACGTTCCTGTTCCTGAGCCATCCAGTCCATAGTAGCCTGGCCGTCGTCAATTTCACCGATTTTATGTATTTTTCCAGTATAGTAAAGAATTCTTTCTGTAGTTGTAGTTTTTCCGGCATCGATGTGGGCCATGATACCGATGTTTCGCATTGTTTCTAATGACATATTTTCCCCTATAATAAATAACCTTTATATTATAGAACATAATATCGATTTTGAATAGATATTATCCATCAACTATTCCTAATCCCAAAAAGTGCTCTCGAGCCAATACTTTCCTCATCGCCTGAGCTCGTGGTGACAGAGAGCGG
>SAMEA3663208__coassemble_124_pt1 | contig 38870 bp, 32 predicted proteins | sample SAMEA3663208__metabat2_high_PE_016 | metagenome-assembled genome bin SAMEA3663208 (sample SAMEA3663208) | pig gut metagenome | biome: pig gut; feature: pig-associated habitat; material: faeces | place: China | collected 2013
ATCACTTTATCTGTATAGTATCTATATGTAGAGTATGATTTTTGGTTTGATGTACTGTCGGTTTTTGAAATTGAAGGTTTCTGAAAATTGACGGTGGCGGGAAATTGTGATATATTAAAGATAAAGGAAGCGCCCGACTCCGTCGGTCGTCTCCACGGTAGAACTAAAAGCCGTCCTAGAGTGTCAACAGGTAGGGCGGCTTTATTTTTTACTCTTTATTATTGTTATAATATGAGAGCACTGCTATAACTGTCATAATCAGCGTAGCAACACAAGTCACTAACGCAATAATTTCTGAACGAGTCATACGCAAGCCTCCCTTTATCAAATTTCAGCACAAGACTGATTGAGTCCGGGAGACGCCGCCTGGGAATCAGGCACTTCCAATAAATGAATTATAACACATTTTGTGTATAGTATCTATATGTAGAGTACAATTTTTGGTTTGATGTACCTAACGGTTTTCTGAAAATTGACGGTGGCGGGAAATTGTGGTATATTAGAAGAACGGAAGCGCCCGATTCCGTCGGTCGTCTCCACGTGAACTAATGATAAGGCCGCCGTGGGGTCAATCAGGGCGGCCTTATTTTTTACTCTTTATTATTTTTGTAATATGAGAGCACTGCTATAACTGTCATAATCAGCGTAGCAACGCAAGTTACTAACGCAATAATTTCTGAACAAGTCATATGCAAGCCTCCCTTTATCAAATTTCAGCACAAGACTGATTGAGTCCGGGAGACGCCGCCTGGGAATCAGGCACTTCCAATAAATGAATTATAACACATTTTGTGTATAGTATCTATATGTAGAGTACAATTTTTGGTTTGATGTACCTAACGGTTTTCTGAAAATTGACGGTGGCGGGAAATTGTGGTATATTAGAAGAACGGAAGCGCCCGACTCCGTCGGTCGTCTCCACGATTTACGGTTAAGCCGTCCTAAAGTGGGTACTAAGAGGGCGGCTTTATTTTTTACTCTTTATTATTTTGCATAGACTTCTTCTAATACCGATTCCACATACTTCATAATATTTTCTCCGATCGCTGACTTAATCTGAGCCGTAACTTTTGAATCCAATTCAAATGACGACTGAACAGGCAGAAATAAAACCGCAACATCAATATTCAAAACATCTGTAATCTGCGAAAGCGTTTTTTCGCTGGTCCACGTCTTGCACAATTCAATATTTTTAACAGTCTCATCAGAAATTCCTGCTTTCTCTGCCAGCTGGAACTGAGTCAATTTCTGGCTCTTACGGATTCTTTTTAAATTTTCAGCCAGGCGAATTTGAATGTCATTAGAAGTCATAATTTAATTGTCAGAGATAAATTGAAAATTAAAAATATCCTATAAAGACATATTATTTTAATTTATGTTTTAAAACTTGGAAATTTTAAAGAACTGTGGTAGAATATTATGTATTTATAATGCTATTTCCAAAGATTTATGGCTTGATTTTTGGATAAGTGAAAGGAGATGAAAATGAAAAGACTGGTTACTTTAATGGCCTCTTTGCTACTAGCCTTGCTTGTGATGGGATTTGTCGGATGCAGTGATCCAGGTTCAAACTCGAGTCCAACTAGTTATACTTATGAAGGAGTGCTGGACTCTCAAGGTTCAGAGACCCCTAAATCGGTTCTGCTTGTAGCTAATAGTGATGGTTCCTGGTACATGTTTATGGCTGAAAAATATAATTGTAAGGGAACTTATACAGGAAATCCAAACTCCGACGGATCGCTTGTAATAAAGATTACTCATGAGGTTGAGTATGGCACAGAGAATATGAAACCTTGTGATCCGCCAAGAGATCTGCCTGCTACATTGTCAGAAAATGCAACAAAGCTGGCATTTACTTATGGCTTGTATCCACTTGTTTTGACTAGGAAGTAATGAAATTTAAATTATGAAAACGAGGAGATATGTTTTATGAAATGCAAAAATCTTAAGTTATTGAATGCATTATGCGTTGTAATTTTTATGTTGTTTGGCTGTACACAACCAGAGCCACCACATGTACACACATTCAGCGAAGCATGGACAACAGATGCCACAAGCCACTGGCATGCCGCAACCTGTGAACACACAACAGAAGTAAGCGGTAAGGTAGATCACCAGTTCCCAGAAATCTGGAATCTGGTAACATCCGCAACAGAAGAAGCTGCTGGGCTTGAAGAACGCTTCTGTGAAGTATGTAATTATCGTGCAACTCAGGTTATACCACAGTTGAATCACAATCACGATATTGCAAAAGTATGGTCAACAGACAGCACAAAGCACTGGCATACAGCAAGCTGTGGTAGAGAAGAGCATAACGAGGATGTTGGAGAGCATACTGAAGACAGTGGAACAGTAACAACAGAACCAACCTGTGGTACAAAAGGTGTAAAGACATTTAAGTGTAGCGTATGTGATGCAGTATTAAAAACAGAAGACATACCTGAAACAGGCCTCCATACAGAAGACAGTGGAACAGTAACAACACCGGTAACTTTGACAACAGAAGGAATAAAGACTTATAAATGTACCGTATGTAAGGCGATATTAAGAACAGTAGTCCTTCCTTGTCCTGAGCTTTACTCAACACCAATAGATGCAACAACCGAAGCACCCCCAACAGCAGAATCCAAGTACATTTACTTCGGAGTATTCCCAAGAGATGTCCTCCCTACAACAAGTACAGTAACAGTAGACGAAACAGTTTTCGTTAAGATGGGAGCAAATACATATTACCTCGGAAGTGACGGTAACTACTACGCAAAATGTGCTGAAAAAGCATGGGGTACTGACGCTGAGTATAAATACCATGACGGGACACAACCAGGAAGAGGTGGAACTACAACACGCTACTTTAAGGTAGAACCAATCAAATGGCGTGTATTAACAGACAATTATTCCGGAAAGAAACTTCTTCTTGCAGAAGATATTCTTACAGCAAATGTTCCTTATTACGTATCAAGTTCAAATAGAACAATAGGTACAACAGAAGTTTATGCAAATAACTATAAGTACAGTACAATCCGTGCATACCTAAATGGTGCTTACGAAAGTGATGATACACAGGCAAAAACATATGATGGTAGTGGCTTCTTACAGACAGCCTTTACATCTTCTGCGCAGACTTTGATTTCAAAGACAACAGTAGATAACAGTAAAAAAACAACAGGATATAATGAATCATCATATGCTACTAAATATGCCTGCGAAAATACAGAAGATAAAATCTTTTTGCTTAGTGAAAGTGAAGTAATCAACAGTGATTATGGTTTTGCTACATACGGTAGTTATGGAAAAGGAAATGCAAGAATCCGATTCCCAACAGACTATGCAAAAGCAAATTATGCATGGCAGAGGACAGACGACGGCTTCGGCGGTTACTGGTGGCTTCGCTCGCCTCACTATAGTGAGAGTGACGGCGTGCGCGGCGTCTCCTATGGTGGCGATGCACACCTCGGCTCTTATGTCGACATTACTTATTACGGCGTAGTCCCAGCTTTGTCAATTTCGTTCTAACGAAATTGACTGTAATACGACACTTCGTGTCGTTTGCATGAGAAGAAGTTATTGACGTTTGCGCCTTTGGCGCAAGCGCATCCTTGCATCTGCCAGAGGCAGGTGAAAAATCAAGCAGCAAAAGCAGAAAAGGCGCTTTGCGCCCTGCTTTTGCTGCTTTCGCGAGTAAGGATTTTTTATGAAATCAGTTTACATAAAAAAAGATAAGGTAATTAAATATTTTATTTTCGGAATTAGTGAAAATAAAGAAAATTCCTGTGAAAATATCTATTTTACAGATATTGAAACTATTGAGGCTAAGGCGTTTCAGAAGTGGTCAAATGTAAAAAATATTTTTTGGGATGAAAAATTAAAAACAATAGAAAATGAAGCTTTTAAAGACTGTTCGGGGCTGGAAGTGTTTTGTTGCGGAAGTTACGATGATGAACAGAAATCAGCGATAGCAAATTTAAAAGTTCATAATTCTATTAAAAAGGGCAAAGATAATAAAATCGTAAAAGATGATTTTGCTGTTCAGGCATGTGCATTTTCTAACTGTGAGAGTCTTCATACTGTTGTCTTTCCTAATTGTTCAAAACTCATAATTGAAAAATCAGCCTTTGAAAATTGTACTGCATTAAGAACAATTGTTGCATTTTCTAAAGAGATTTCTTTTACAGAAAATCCATTCGAAGATTGTCCTGAGAAATTAACTTTTATTTGCGAAAAAGGTTCCGAAGTTGAAAGATTTGCTCGTGAAAATGGATATGGATTTATAAATGCATAAAGAAACAGATTTAGAAAAAGCTGTAAGGTTAAAAGGTTATGGTTCTGATAAATCTTTGACAGCAAAAGATAAGAATATATTAGAAAAAGTAAAAAAGGTTGATGAAAATCTAAAAGTAAAAGCGACAATAATAACAAATTTGAATGACTATTTTAATTTTGTGCATACTCTGGACAATACTTATGTAAATCCTGTTTTTTACAGAGGTCAGGGAAATGCGAATTTTCCTATAACTCCTAATTCACTAAGAAAAAATCCTGCTAATGAACAGAAATTAATTGATGCGTTTTATCGAAAGTTTCGTAATGAACTGGATTCCTGTAATACAGATATGGCACGTCTTGTTTTAATGCAGCATTTTGGTATAGGTACAAGAGCTTTGGATATTTCAGAAAGTCCATTAGCAGCACTATATTTTGCTTGTTCTCCAATGAAAAAATTTTGTCAGAACCGGGATGCTGAGATGTCTGAGTGGGGTGAAATTGTAATATTTCGAAATCCTGAAAATGATGATGAAAACAAAGGTAAAGATATAAAGTCAATTCAAAGTTCAACAGTAAGTGTAATGGCCAGCACCGCCTTCATGGAAAAAGATTTTAATCTCTGGAAATTAGGAATGGAATGGAAAAAAGACAATAATTACATGCGCGATGAAGAATATATTCCATTAGGTGAAATAATTCGACAGTCTGTTATTGTCAGAGTTCCTCAAGATAATCCGCGTATAAAAAATCAGCAGGGAGCTTTTATTCTTATAAATGCAAATGAAATAAGTGATGAAAATATAAGCGAAACAGATGCAAAAGAATTAACCAGATTTATATTACAAAACCCTGATACATGTTACAAAGATCTGATGAATATGAAAAAGTGGGAAAGTTATTTTGCTGAAACTTGGTATTTGCGGTTTAGAAAAATAAAACCATATTCTGGATGTAACAAGGTAAAAGAATTTGATATAGATCCTTTTGATTTAAGAAAACTATATTATAAGAATGAAAAAGGAATCCAACAGGTTGTTCTCATTCCACCAGAAGCCAAACAAAATTTAATTGACGAATTAAAACTTTTTAATATTACAGAAGATTTTATTTATCCTGACATGGATAACGTTGCTCATGAGATTATGGAGAATATAAACAAAGAGTAATATATTACTTTTATTAGTAAGTGTACCCTTTATCCCTCTATTCACCGCAAAAATGCGGTGAATAACTTGCCTAATCTCCGCATCTGGCGTACAATATTCCTATGTACATATACGAGAACCCGGGTTGGCCAGAATTTACCTTTGACAATAATAGAATTTCCCCATTTCTTGAAGCCTGTCATATTGAGCAGGGAAAGCTTCTTTCAAAAATGGAACTGCTGGGCCTTACCGAAAGGGAGGACAAGGTTCTTTCGACTATTACCAGTGATGTTATAAAATCAAACGAAATCGAAGGCCTTTTGCTTAACTACGATCAGGTTCGTTCATCTATTGCCCGACGTCTTGGGTTTAATAACCCATGTTCAGTTCAATCCGACAGAAATATTGATGCGGTGGTTGAGATGATGCTTGATGCAACTGAGAACTACCAGAAGGAACTTACTCAAGAAAGGCTTTTTGGCTGGCATGCCTGTCTTTTTCCAACCGGATACAGCGGTATGTATAAAATTGATGTCGGAAAATATCGTACTAATCCGATGCAGGTTGTTTCTGGTGGAATCGGGCAGGAGAAAGTTCATTATGTTGCGCCGGATGCAGAAAAACTCAATGTAGAAATGAACAGGTTTTTTGACTGGCTTAAAACTTTTTGTGGTGACACACTTTTAAAGGCTGGCATCGCTCATTTTTGGTTTGTAACGATTCACCCATTTGATGATGGAAACGGTCGAATTGCCCGTACTATTTCTGATATGATTCTGTGTCAGAGCGATAGAACTTCACTTCGTTTTTACAGCATGTCAAATCAGATCATGAAAGAGAAAAACCGTTATTATGAAATTCTGGAACTCACACAGAAAGGTTCCCTTGATATTACGCTCTGGCTTGAATGGTTTTTAAACTGTCTTCTTTCAGCATTAAAAGAAAGTTATGAGCAGACCGATCAGGTTATCAGAAAATACAGATATCTTCAGTCCATTGAAAATATTGAGTTTAATCAGCGCCAGCGGATTATGATCCAGAAACTTGTAAGCGGTTCATGGTTTGGAGTTTTAAATACTTCAAAATGGGCAAAGATTGCAAAGTGCTCTGGAGACACTGCTCTTCGTGATATCACAGATCTGATTAAAAAGGGAATTCTCGAAAAAGAAGCAACTGCAGGTGGCAGAAGTACAAATTATGTGATTAAATGGAATTCGTAAATTCCCACTATAACCCAGGAGACCCAAAACATGAAACAGGATTTCGGAAAACAGACATGGCTTTACCCGATGCCAGTATTCATCATCGGAACATATGACAAAGACGGAAAACCTGACCTTATGAACGCAGCATGGGGCGGAACTTTTAACAGTAATCAGATCTGCATCTGCATCGACAAAAGTCACAGGACAACAAAAAACGTAGTCGAATCAAAAGCCTTTACTGTAAGCATTGCAGACGTAGAAAATCTTACAGCCTGCGACTATGTAGGAATCGTTTCTGCAAATGACACTCCAGACAAAATCGCAAAATCAGGCTTCCATCTTACAAAAAGCAAATTCGTAAACGCACCAGTTGTTGACGAACTTAAAATGGTTCTTGAATGCGAGATGGTAAGCTACAACGAAGAGACCGAACAGCTTATCGGAAATATCATCAATGTTGCAGCCGATGATTCTGTTTTAACAAATGGAAAAATCGATCCTGTAAAATTGAATCCGATTACATACGATTCTGTAAATCACAATTACATCGCACTCGGTGCTGTTGCAGGCAAGGCATTCGACGCAGGAAAGGCTCTTAAATAATTCCTTGTAAAATGCATAAAAAAATTACGGCGCATACAGAAAAGCTTTTATTCCTCGCATTAAACCATTCCTTTAATTGTAACAACCCTCGAAATTTGATATCATAAACTACTATGATCAAAATTTTATATGCAAAAGATATCGAACCAAAATGGTTCGCAGGTCGTGACTTTGAAGGCACAAACGAAACAGTTCAGAACGTCATCCAAGATGTAATTAAAAACGGTGACGCTGCTCTCAAAAAGTATGGCGCAATGTTTGACGTTTCAAGCCCGGCATCAATTCAGATTCCAGAAGCAGAATTAAAAGCCTGTGCAGAAAAACTCAAAAAAGAAAAGCCAGAAACATATGACGCACTTTGCCATTCCCACGATCTTGCATATAAATTCGCACTTCGTCAGCGTAAATCTTTTGACGACTTTGAAGAAGAATTACAGCCGGGATTATTCACCGGACAGAAAACTATTCCAGTCGAAAAAGCCGGAGTTTATGTTCCGGCCGGAAGATTCCCTTTGCTCTCAACTGTTGTAATGACAGTAACTCCTGCCATTGCCGCTGGTGTTGACGACATCGTTTTGTGCACACCGCCTCGCGTTCATCCGGACGATTTAGAAAAAGCAAAGGCAGAAGGAACCGGCGTTCCTGGTAAACCGTTCGTTGGCGGTAAGCCTTATGCAGACGAAGGAATTCTTGCTGCGGCCTACATCTGCGGTGCAAAAAAAGCATTTGCAGTCGGCGGCTCACAGGCTGTTGCGGCAATGGCTTACGGAACAGAAAGTGTTCCTGAAGTTGATGTTATTGTCGGCCCGGGAAACAAATTCGTAGCTGCTGCTAAAAAAGAAGTTTACGGAAAAGTCGGCATCGACATGGTTGCAGGTCCTACAGAGGTTTTCGTAATCGCTGACGGTTCTGCTGATCCACGCTGGGTTGCAGCCGACTTGCTTGCTCAGGCAGAACACGACATCGTAGCTCAGCCTGTAATGGCAACACCAGATGCTGACTTTGCAAAAAAAGTTGCAGACGAAATCGAAGTTCAGCTTGAAACACTTTCAACAAAAGAAACAGCGCGCGCCTCAATCGATAACTATGGCCACATCATCATAACAGAATCTCTCGAACAGGCAGCAGAAATCGCAAACCGCAAAGCGCCTGAACATCTCGAACTTGCACTCAACGCAGGACCAGAACGAGACAAGATTGCATCGATGGTTCGTAACTACGGTTCACTTTTTATCGGCCACTATGCTGCCGAAGTATTCGGAGATTATTCTGCCGGCCTTAATCACACATTACCGACATCAGGCGCTGCTCACTATTCAGGCGGCTTGAGTGTCCGAGTATTCTTAAAGACAGTTACAACTTTGCGTGCAAAAGAAGGCTCTGAAGGAATGATTAATTCTGCAGTTGCAGCAGGCGCTCTCGGAGACGCTGAAGGTCTTGCAGCTCACGCTCGTGCAGCCCGCATTCGACTTGAAAAGAAATAATAACGGACTGATAAATAATTTCAGACTGATATGAAAAAAAATTTTTTGAGGAATATATGTTAAGAATTACAAAGCTTGGTGAAGATATTTTAAGACAGGTTGCAGTTCCTGTACAGCCGGAAGAAATCAATGATGAGTTCCGTGCACTTTTAAACGAAATGTTTGAAACAATGATTGAAGCAAACGGTGTAGGTCTTGCAGCTCCACAGGTTGATATCAGTAAAAGATTTTTTGTCGTAATTGCAGATGATGACGTAAGAAGAGTTTTCATCAACCCTCAGATTATTAAAATGTCTGATGACCTTGTTGATTACGAAGAAGGCTGTCTTTCAATTCCTAAGATCTACGAAAATATTAAACGCCCATCAAAAGTAACAGTTCAGGCGCTTGACGAAAACGGAAAGAAGTTTGCGCTTGAAGCAGACGGACTTCTTGCCCGCGTAATCCAGCACGAAAATGATCACCTTGACGGCGTTGTATTTATCGACCGCGGTGATGAAGAGTTCAAGAAAGAAGCCGAAGCAACTATGGCAAAACGCCAGGCACGCTATCTTGAAAAACAGAAAGCTAAAGAAGCTAAAGAAAAGAAAATTGCGGCAAAGCTTGCAGCTAAAGCAGCGCGTAAATAGACTGACGAGAAAAATAATTTTTCACTGACAGGAGTTTAAATGATTAAAGTTCTTTATGCCGGAAGTCCGGAAAGCGCAGCCGAAACACTTAAGATTCTTCTTGAAAATCAGGAAAAATATGGAATCAAAATTGTGGGCGTTCTTACAAATCCGCCTACTGCTAAAGGTCGCCATAAAGAACTTACTCCGACACCTGTCGGTCAGCTTGCACTTGATTACACCGCTTCTGGTAACGAACTTCCTGTGTTTACACCTGAACATTTGAACGCTGATGTACGCGCTCAGATTGAACCTCTGGCAGCTGACATCCTTGTCTGTTTTGCATACGGTCACATTTTCGGACCAAAATTCCTTGCGATGTTTAAGATGGGAGGAATCAACCTTCACCCGTCACTTCTTCCGATGTACCGCGGATGTACTCCGGTTAACGCATGTATTCTAAATCAGGACAAAGAAACAGCCTTTACAATCCAGACTTTGTCGCTCGGCATGGACGAAGGAAATATTCTTGCCCAGAAAAAAGTTCCGCTTACCGGAACTGAAACAGCAGGCGCTCTTCTTAACGATGCGGCTGTTTCCGGCGCACAGCTTATTCTTGACCTTCTTTGCGATGCAGACAAAAACGGCGCCTTAAAAGAAGGCGTTCCTCAGAGCGGAGAACCATCATACACTCAGATAATCAAAAAAGAAGACGGCAAAATCGACTGGGCTTCGTCTGCTTCAAAAATCGATGCCCAGATTCGAGCATACACACCGGACCCTGGAACTTACTGCGTAACGGGAACTGACGAAAAGCCTGAGACTCTCCGCATTTTAGAAGCACAGGTTCTTGGAGACGACAAAAAGTCAGCCCAAAATTCCCCATACAAACCAGAATTTGAAAATGCTGCACCCGGAACTGTCCTTGCCTTTGACAAACCGACCGGCATCTGGATTAAAACCGCAGACGGAATTCTCGTTGTCAGAAAGCTTCAGAAACAGGGAAAAAACGCAATGGGTTACAAAGACTTCATGAATGGAACCCGTGATTTTATTGGCTCACTATTGAAGTGAGACAGCTAAAAAAGTATAATATATAGAAGTATTTAACACATTTTTTAATCTCGAAAAGCTTTAATAAAAGGTGAAATATATGGCAAAAAAACTTTTAAAATCAGAACCGAAAAATGAAGACAAAGTAAAAAATGAAGAAAAAGCAAAAAAAGACAAAGTTCCATTTTTGCAACGTCTGAAGAATTTTGGTGTTTCATATAAAGCTGGACTTACTGCAATGCAGAATTGCGGTGCTGCTTTTGTCTGGTATTCAATTTCTTTGTTTGTAATTATGGCTGTTGCCGCTCTTGCAGTTTTTTTAGGAATTAACAAAGGTTATGAACGCGTTCTTGTTCCTGATGTTGTAGGAATGAATCTTGTTCGTGCAGAGCTTATTCTTCAGGAAAAGGAATTATATCCTCGTCTTCAGATGCGTTATTCTGACGTTCCAGGTCAGGCAGGCCAGATTATTTCTCAGAGTCCTAAAAAAGGTTCTGTTGTAAAAGCAGAAAGCCGTGTTACTCTCGTAGTAAGCCGCGGTGTTGTTTTTGATCATGTAGGAAATTACGTAGGAACAAATCTCGATGCATTCAAGGAAACACTTGATGCCCTTTATGCAGGTGCAGAAATTCCATCTTTGACAATTGCAAATCCTATTTTCAAACAGGACGAAGCTCCGGTTGGAACAATTCTTGAACAGGATCCACCTGAAGGAACTCCTATTTCACAGCCAATCGAACTTAAGTTTATTGTTTCAAGCGGTCCCACAAAACAGATGGTAAAAATTCCTGACTTTACAGGTAAAACAGTAACTGAAGTTCTTTCTGCAATGTCGACAACAAAACTTACATTTGATTTTACTCAGCATATTGCTTCCGGTTCAGAAGTTCCGGGAACAGTTGTAAAGCAGGTTAATCCTGGTAATAAAACAGAAGTAGGGGAATACGCTCACATTCAGCTTGAATTTGCAATGCCTGCAATTACTGAAGTTTCTGATACTGAAGAAACTCCGGCTCAAGCTAACCAGAATGGTTTGAACGAAGCTGAAGCAACTGATGCTTCACTTGTACGCGATACAACAAATTACGTTCACGGAGTTTTATCAACAAGAATTGCTGAATATCCTTATGCAGTTCCTGTAAAACTTGATGTAATTCCACTGGAAGGCTCACGTTACGGACTTGCAACTTTCAACCATGTCGGTGGAGATTTGACAATTCCTTACGCAGCTCCACACGGTTCAGTTCTTGTTTTAAGCGTGCTTGACCGCGAAGTTGAAAGAGTTTCAATCCAGTAAAGAAAATGAAAAAGCCTTTAATTTGTCTTACTCTTACCTGTAAAACAATTCAGGAAGACTTAAAAATTATCGAAAAATATCGCCCTTATATCGACTGTGTCGAACTGAGGGCTGACCACCTTGAAGAAGATGAATGTCTTCACATTCGTCAGTTTCCGCGTCTTGCAAATATTCCCTGCATTTTGACAATCCGTCGTCGCATTGATGGCGGACTTTATGTTGGCGGGGAATCTGCACGTACAATGCTTTTTGCAAGAGCAATGGCATTTGCAGATCAGAACGAAAAAAATAATTTTACATATGTAGATTTTGAAGATGATTTTCATATTCCAAGCTTACAGGATGCCTGCATGGCTTTCGGAACAAGAATCATCCGCAGTATGCATGATATGAATAATCCTGTTTATGACATCGTTGAAAAATGTAATGCGATGAGAAAAACAGGATACGAAATTCCTAAGATTGCGTTCCAGCCTCATACACTCGATGATGTAACCCACATGTTTGAAGTTGCAAAGAAGTTCAACGATTACGATCACATTCTCTGCGCAATGGGACCTCTTGGAACTCCTTCAAGAATTCTTTCTGCAATCACACATTCTTACCTTACATACACTTCGCCAATCGAAACTATGGCGAATACAAATGCAATCGGCCATCTTGATCCGATTACACTTAACGAAGTTTATAACTTTAGAGACATTAACGAAGATACAAAAATATACGGTATTACAGGATGGCCTTTAGCTCACACTTCAAGTCCTGAATTACACAACAAAGGTTATAAAAAGCACGGCATGAACTGCGTTTACGTTCCTATCAGAACACAAAAACTTGCAGAAGCAATTCGTTTCTGTGATTCAGTCGGCGTTCAGGGAATGTCGGTTACAGTTCCTCATAAAGAAACTGTTTTGCCTGAGCTTGATAGAATTGATGAAGAAGTTGCAGATATCCGTGCATCAAATACAATCGTAAAAGAAGACGGCGTTTGGGCTGGATATAATACTGATGCTTCAGGCTTTACAAAAGCGCTGCAGGAATTCCTTGGAGTAGAAAAACTCCATCATCGCCGTGTTGCTATTATCGGTGCCGGTGGTGCTGCACGCGCGATTGCTTATGCAATTAAAAAACTTGGCGGTAAAGCGTGTGTGTTCAACCGTACGCTGACAAATGCAAAAATCATTGCAGACAAATACGGATTTAAAGCAGCTCCGCTTACTCCAGATTCAGTATTTGATCTGGAAATTTATTCGGACATTATTATTCAGACAACATCTGTTGGTAACGGATATTATGGTCCGTCAAATGATACTAATGATCCGTTGTATTTCTATAACTTCAAGGGAACAGAAAATGTTTACGACATTATTTATTCCCCAGAAATTACACCAATGATGTCACGTGCAATTGCATCAGGGTGCCATGTATCAAATGGTTATTCAATGCTTAAGCATCAGGGTTACAAACAGTTTAAATTATTTACAGGAGTCGATTATGGCGATGACACAAACTGAACAGAAAGAATTAGTTGCAGCAACAGCAATTGATACATTGATTAAAAATAAAAAGATTTTCAGTGGAATGAAGATCGGTCTCGGAACTGGTTCTACTGCCGTTCCTGCTGTTAAGCATCTTGCAAAAAGAATTGCAGATGGAACTTTAAAAGACATCAAGGCTGTCGTAACAAGCTTTGGAACACAGAACCTTTGTGAAGAACTTGAAATTCCTGTTTACTCAATGAATGACAAAATCATCGGCGGTCATCTTGATCTTGCAATTGACGGTGCAGATGAAGTTGATCCTGACAACAATGTAATCAAAGGCGGCGGAGCTGCATTGCTTCGCGAAAAAATCGTTGCCTACAATTCTGACCAGTTCGTAATCGTAGCTGACAGCACAAAGGTTGTTGATTCAGTTGGAACAAAGTTCAGACTTCCTGTAGAAATTATCGGTGAAGCACGTGTTCCTGTAACTAAAGCGCTTGAAGCTTTAGGTGCTGAATGTGTTTTACGTGAAGGTGTTAAAAAATGCGGACCTGTAATTACAGACAACGGTAACCAGATTCTTGATATTTTGTGGAAGGAACCTGTTAACCCATGCGTGATGGAAGACAAGATCAATGCAATCGTCGGCGTTGTTGAAGTTGGTTTCTTTACTAAAAATAAACCAATTGTGTTTACAATGGATGCTGACTGCAAAGTAATTCAGCGTTAAGTAAAAACGAATTATTTATCAGGTGGTGGTTGAGTGATTCTTCAAACTTAAAGTGAAGAAAACGACGGCCACCATTTTTTTTGAGTAAAAATGTTTTATCAGTTACCAACAGAACTTGCAGAAAAATATTCCCGCGACTTAATGAAAGAACTCGAAACGACAGATTTAATGTCAGGCTTCGAAGGAATGTTCGGCGTCCTTGTCTGTAAAGAAAAAAATCAAGACGGAACTCTGGGCGAAAAAGAAATAATACTTCGTGCTTTTTCCGGAAAGTTCAACGGTGTCTGGAATCATGAAGGCTTTGTTCCGGCCTTGCTCGACCAGAGTGAATATGACAAGGCCGTTGCAATCAATGATGATATAATTCATGAACTGACTGAAGTTCCTGAAAACGAAACGGCAGAAGAAAAAATTGTTCGTGATGAAAAACGCGTTGCCTTGTGTAAGCAGTCGCTTGAACGGATTTATTCCCTTTACAAATTTACCTGCTTTGATAAATCTAAAAAAACTTTCTCTCATATAAAACAGATGCTCAATTACAATGCTGCCCGTGTTGATGATAAATTATTCCCGACAGGCTTAGGCGACTGCTGCGCTCCAAAACTTTTCAGTTATGCATTCAGTAAAAACTTACAGCCCGTAAGTCTTGCAGAATTCTACTGGGGGAGTCCAAATGCAAATTTTGAGACTCGTAAATTCTATCCGCCATGTGATGCTAAATGTAGTTTAATTCTTCCTGTAATTTTAGGGCTTGATATTCTGTATCGTGATAAAGACATTATTGTCGTTAACAAACCGAGCGGAGTGCTTGCCGTTCCTGGTCGCGGTCCTGACAAGCAGGATTGTATCGTAAACCGTGTACGTAATCTTTTTGCTGACTGTATTGAACAGCCTTCTGCGCACAGACTTGATATGGATACTTCAGGACTTCTTGTTCTTGGATTTTCGACAGAAGCACAGCGCTCGCTTTCGATTCAGTTTCAGAATAGTGAGGTAGAAAAAAAATATATCGCAGTTATCGACGGTGTTCTTGGCGTAAAATGTAATTTTGAAAATCACGCTGCAGATAAACTTTCACCGAATGGGCTGAATGATTCAAATCCCGAAATCACTCCAAATTCCACAGAAGGTAAGATTGAATTAAAATGCCGTCTTGATATTGAAAACAGACCGCATCAGATTTATGATGAAGAGTATGGAAAGAACGGTGTAACGCTCTGGAAAAAACTCCGCATCTGGAAAATGAACGGGCGCAATGTTACTTCAATTGAGTTTGAGCCTGAGACCGGCCGCACTCATCAGCTCCGTCTTGCTTCTGCAAGCTGTCTTGGTTTTGGTATTCCGATTGTCGGTGACAATCTTTACGGAAAACAGGAAGAAGGTGAGCGGCTCATGCTTCATTCCTCGTATTTAAGTTTTAAACATCCGACTACAGGAGAGAAAATGGAATTCTTCTGCGAACCGGATTTTAAATATTGATTTAGTATTAAAAAGTTTTTGAAAATACTATTGAAAAAAATATTGTTTTAATTCAGGAGGATTAAGATGAAAAAGAAATGGTTTTTAGCACTTGCAATGTTTGTGTGCTGTCTGGTGCATGGCGTAAGCGATGAAAGTAAAGCTCTTAAAGTGTGGTTTTTTACTGATGAACTTCAGACTATGATTGATAATTATTATCGCAGAGATTTTCCAGAAGTAAAATTTGATTACAGTTTAATAGATGTAGAGCTGTTCCCAAATAAACTTGATGCTGCATTAGCATATGGTAGAGGAGCTCCTGATGTTTTTGCACTGGAAGATTATTTTGTTCGTAAATATGTTGAACAGGGTGATAAATATCTTCTTGATTTGACAGATGTTTACAATGAAGTAAAAGATAAGCTTGTAAAATATCCTGTTGAAGTCGGAACATATAATGGCAAAGTTTATGCACTGTCATGGCAGACTTGTCCTGGTGCAATGTTTTACAGACGTTCCCTTGCAAAAAAATATTTAGGCACAGATGATCCTGAAGAAGTGCAGAAATATTTTTCTAACTGGAATAAATTCCTTGAGACAGCATTTTTATTAAACAAAGAATCAGGCGGAAGGTGTGTTGTAGTTTCATCAAGCAGAGACTTGTTTAAGGCTTACTTAGGTTCTCGCAAAACACCTTGGGTAGTAGACGGAAAACTTAATATTGACTCTGCAATGATCAATTACATGAAACTGTGTAAGGTAATGAATGACAAAGGGCTCGAAACCCGCCAAGGGATGTGGTCAGAAAACTGGTTTGATGGTATGAAAGATAAATTTCGTGATCAACACGGAAATCGTGTTGAAGTTTTCAGTTACTTCTTACCAACATGGGGACTTCATTATGTATTAAAACCAAATTCGCCTGCAACTTCAGGCGACTGGGCAATGATTCAGGGGCCTGTTTCATGGAGATGGGCCGGTACATGGATTGCAGCTTATAAAAACACTAAAAACCCAAAACTTGCAAAAGACTTTATTAAATATATATGTTCAGATGATAGTTTTCTTGAGAGATGGGCTGGAGATACGGGTGATTTACTTTCCAATAACAACGTCATGAATAAGATTAAAGACAATTATTCTGAACCATATCTTGGTGGCCAAAATCAATATAAGCTATTTGCGGATTATGCAAATAAAGTTGATGGTTCATTATCACAGTCAACTGATGAGGCAATTGAATCATTCTTTACAGAAGAAGTGTATGCATACATGGATGATTTAAAATCATTAGAAGAAGCTATTGATGATTTTAAATATCAGGTAAATGAAAAACTTGGTTTATAATTAATCATCATAAAAAAGGCTGACACAAAAAATTGCATCTGCAATCATGTGTCAGCCATTTTTTATGGCCGTATTAAATTACGAGTTCATCAGTTTATTCAAAATCGGATCGCGCTGTCTCCAGTTTTTGACAACCTTCACCTGCAGATCAAGGTCAATTCGATAATCAAAAATTTTTCGAAGTTCCTTTATCGACTCAACGCGGATTGTCTTAATCATGGAGGCACCTTTTCCGATTACAATACCTTTCTGCGAATCTCTTTCTACACATAAAAAGGCACGAACCCAAAGTTCCTTTCCGCCCTTTTTAAATTCCATATCAGAAATATCAACATAAAGTGCATGAGGAATTTCATCTGTAAGACGATTGATTGCCTGACCGCGGACAACTTCTGCGATTCTGAATCCAACTTCCTGGTCTGTGTAATATTCCTCCGGATAAAGATGAGGAGCTTCAGGTGCAAGATCGTAAAGCGCCTTGAGAACATCATTGATTCCAATGTCATTTTTTGCCGATGTGTTAACGATTCGTTCTTCAGGTATCTGAGGAAGTGCCGATTTAACGAATTTCTTTACATGTTCAGGCTTTGTTCCTGCAATATCAATTTTATTAATTGCAACTACTGCTTTATCAGAATAAGGCTTGATAAGTTCTGCAGTCATCTGTTCTTCTTCGCCGATTTCGCGTGTTGCGTCAATTACGTAAAGCAGACATTCTGCAGCTTCAATCTGATCTTTTGCAATTTGCTGCAATTTAAGGTTGAGTTTTTTTTCTGAAACGTGATATCCCGGTGTATCAACAAAAACGAGCTGACCAAATGATGTGTTTACGATTCCTTTGATGGCATTTCTTGTTGTCTGGGGAATCGGGCTTACAATTGATACCGGTTCGCCGCTTGCAGTGTTGAGGAATGTTGATTTTCCGCTTGAAGGACGGCCGATGATGGCAACTAAAGCTGTTTTCGGACCGGCAGGTTCATAATTGTTGTTTTCGTATTCATCTGCAAAGTTTTCTCTTGGAACTGAATTTGCAAAGTCACTGATATCAAAATGTTCGAGTTCTTTTTCCATACTTAGCATTATATAGGAAAAATAATTTTTGACAAAGTTTAAATACCTGGTTTATAATTATTTATTCACTAAAAAAAAATCTATACATATAAACGAGGGAGATTTATGAAAAAACATCTAAATTGTTGTTTGCTGCATTAGTTGGTACAGCTATAATTTTTACAAGCTGTGGAAAAGAAGTCGTAGAAAAATATGATATGCTCAAAGTTAAAGGCGGATCTGTACCGACAGAATTTTTTAAGTTGTCTGATATGTATATTGATTTTGAAGAAAATCCTGATTTTAAGGTTACAGTTAGTGATTTTTATATTTCAAAATATGAAGTAACACAGAAATTGTATCGTGAAGTAATGGAAAGCGATCTTGATGTAAATGCAAATCCAGCATACTTCAAAGAAAATCCTGTAGAGGGTGAAAATCAGGATCTTCGTCCGGTAGAAAGAATTTCATGGTATGACTGTTTGTACTTCTGTAATAAGCTGAGTGAAAAAGAAGGTTTTGAACCTGTTTATACTATTGAAGACGTAGAAAGATACAGTAAAGACAAGGCTATTAAACGTGCAAAAATTAGTGCAGACTTTACAAAGAACGGATATCGTTTGCCTACATACTCAGAATGGTTATTTGCTGCTTATGGCGGAAATAAAATGAAAGAAGCACATACATACAGCGGAAGTAATGAAATTTCTGAAGTTGCATGGCATGTAAACAACTCTGGTGAAAAAACACATCAGATTGGTTTGAAAGCTCCTAATGAACTTGGATTGTATGACATGACAGGTAACGTTGCTGAATGGCTCTGGGACTTTACATGGGATGAAGAAATGTTTGAAAATTTGAATGAAGAACATGTTGATTACAGAGGTCCTGAAACAGGTAGATATAGATGTATTATGGGTGGATGTTTTGTTGAATATTCAGCTGGCGCTAAGTTCCCATATGAACTTTATGAAGGAATTGGCGGTATTCAGGGTTTGCGTTATTACAACACAGGTTTCCGTCTTGCAAGAAATGCTTCTGCAAATGCTAAAAAGAAAAAATAGTTAACATTCCAGTGGAGAGTACAAAAACGAAAGCAGTAAAAAAGTTTGGATTAATTATTACCGCATCAGTCATGGCGTTAAGCTTAACAGGATGCGGTAAAGATAAATATGGAATGGTTAAGGTCAAAGGCGGAGCCTTATCTCAGCCTTTGATTGATTCCCTTTCCTTAAGAATTGATAACCCCAGTCCAGATGCCACACCAGAATCACCAGTTTTCTCATTAGAAGTTTCAGATTTTTACATTTCAGAATATGAAGTAACTCAGGAATTATACAAAGAAATTATGTCTGTTGATTCCGAAGTTAATGCAACTCCATCATATTTTAATGAATCGCCTTTTGAAGGTGAGGAACAGTCGAAGCGCCCGGTGGAAAGAATCACATGGTACGATGCGCTTGATTTCTGCAATAAGCTCAGTATTAAAGAAGGCCTGGATCCTGTTTATACAATCCGTGATATTTCAAGATATTCAAAGGACAATGCAATTAAATATGCAGCCGTAACTGCAGATTATTCTCGCAATGGTTACAGACTTCCTACTGCCGCAGAATGGATTTATGCTGCAACAGGCGGAGCAAAATCAAAAGAAAATTATAAATACAGTGGAAGTGATAATCTTGATGACATAGCATGGCATGATGAAAACTCTTCTGACATGACTCATCAGGTTGGTCTTAAAAAAGCCAATGAACTTGGACTGTATGATATGACAGGTAATGTTGCCGAATGGTGCTGGGATTATACATGGAACGAAAAGTTTGAATATCGTCCTTACAATAATTATAAGGGACCAAAAAACGGTATTACCAGAATAATTAAAGGCGGTTCCTTTGATTATCTCGCAGTCGGAACTTTTTTCGCTTACGAGAATAATAACGAAGTTAACGGAATCCTGGGATTGCGTTATTTTAATGTGGGATTTAGGATTGCACGTAATGCAGATTAAATCATAAATAAAATAAATCAAAAATAATGAAAGTAAAAAATGGAAACAATTCAAAATCTTGTAGAATATTATGATGAACTCTATCCTGTAACAAAAGATCAGTATGATTTTTATGCTTATCTTATGGAACAGTATGCAAAGCCTGTAAAGTTTCTGACTATCGGGTGCGGTACTGGTGTAATGGAAAATTATCTTGCCAAGCAGATGACGGACGTTACAGGTCTTGAAACAATCAAGGAACTTCTTGAATCAGCAACCCGCAAGCACCGCAATCAGCTTATGGCATTAAGATTTTTCAAGATGTCTACAATCGAAATGGTCAGGTTCCTTGGAAAGAATTTCTATAATGTAATTTCATGTCTTAATGACAGAATCATTTTTATTCATGACAGAACTTTGCTTCGCAAGTTTTTCTTTGATTGTAAGCAGCTTCTTGCAGACGACGGATTGATTGTATTACAGCTTGCAAATTACAATCTTTACAAATCAAAAACAGTTTCTGTATTACCAGAAATTAAAACAACAAGAGTAACACTTACTAGCAAGCTTGAATATGTAAGTGAAGAAGAATCTCTGCTTTCAAGAAATATAAAAACCGGCAGTGGAAAAGTTCTGCCGGTTTATCAGAAAACATCTGTATATCCAATTACACCTTCAGAAATTGAAGAGTATGCAAAGGAATCTGGATTTACTTCCATTGAATACTTTGCAGATTTCAAACGAAATCCGTTTACAGAAAAAAGTCCTTCAATGGTTGTTATTATAAAATAACGAATCTCATCCACGCCAGCATTTTAAAAAAATTCGTGTCATGCTGGCGATTGATTATGCCTTATGGCATATGAATGATTTCGCGTGGTTTACTGCCGTTTGGTGGTCCTACAATTCCACGAGCTTCCATATCTTCGATTAAGCGGGCTGCTCTGTTGTATCCGATTGAAAGTCTTCTCTGGAGATATGAAGCAGAAGCTTTGCCTGACTGCATTACAATTTCGAGAGCCTTATTGTAAAGAGGATCTTCTCCGCTTCCGCCAAAGAGTCCTGGTTCGCCCATTTCATCTTCTTCTGATTCAACAAAGATTTCTTCATCGATATATTCCGGTTCACCATAACCTTTTACATATTCAACAACGTTTTCAACTTCCTGGTCACTGACAAAGGTTCCCTGAATACGAACAGGGAATGGATCAGTTGCGCTGGCATAAAGCATGTCACCGCGCCCGAGAAGTTTTTCCGCACCTACCTGATCGATAATAATACGGCTGTCCATTTTTGATGCAACCATGAATGCAATACGGGTAGGAATGTTTGCTTTGATCAAACCTGTAATAACATCAATCGAAGGACGCTGTGTTGCAAGTACAAGGTGAATTCCGACAGCGCGGCTCATTGCACACAAGCGCGCAATTGTAGATTCAAGTTCTTTTCCTGTTGTTGCCATAAGGTCAGCAAACTCATCGATAATAACAACGATGTAAGGAAGTTTTTCTGTTGCAATGTGACGTTCTTCAACACGTTTGTTGTAGTTAATAATGTCACGAACTCCAAGACCGTCAAGCAATGCATAACGGCGTTCCATTTCGCACAGACAGTATTGCAATGACTGAAGCGCTTTATTAGGTTCAGTAATAACAGGAGTTAAAAGATGAGGAATATCATTGTAAAGTTTAAGTTCGACGATTTTTGGATCGACAAGAATCATCTTAACTTCCTGTGGCGAACGCTTGTACAAAATCGAAAGAATGATGCTGTTTACACAGACAGATTTTCCCGAACCTGTAGAACCTGCAATCAAAAGATGAGGAGTTTTTGCAATGTCGAGAAGCTGTGCTTCACCCTGAATGTCTTTACCAAGAACAACAGGTACAGCCATCTTTTTATATTCAGGAAGATTCTGTTCAATCAATTCACGGAAAGTAACTGTTGCACGGTTTTCATTTGGAATTTCAATACCGACAGCGCGTTTACCAGGAATCGGTGCAACAATACGAACAGAACTTGCGGCAAGACGAAGCGCAATGTTGTCCTGCAAGGCAACAATCTTGCTGAGCTTAACGCCTGGTGCCGGTAAAATTTCAAACATTGTTACTACAGGACCTTTTCGGATTCCTGTAACTTCAGCGTCAATTTTAAATTCCTTGAGAGTTTCTTTTAAGAAGTCTGCAGCTTCATTTGTCTGGTGATCGATAATCCAGTATTTCTGATCTTCAAACTGGTTGAGTAATCCTTCAGTAGGAACTTTGTAAGCGCCGCGACGTTTTGTAATTGTAGATTTCTTTTCTTCGCGGATTTTTGCTTCAGCTTCTTTTACCGACACCTGTGGAACTGAAGGGTCTGGCTGTAAAGAAAGTTCCGGTTCCATTTCTGGTTCTGAATCAATTTCAGAAGATATTTCTGAATCAGAATCGTCTTCTTCAATTTCTGCTTCATCTTCAGATTCCTCTAACTGCTGGCTTATCTGAAGTTCTCTTTCGAACTGTTCGTCAAAAGACAATTCTTCTTCAATGTCTTTATCCATCTGAGAAAAGACATCAGAAACGCCACCAGTTTCTTCAAGTGAAGTTTCGATAACTGCAGGTTCTTCTTCAGTTTCAGTTATTGCAAAATCAGAAGTGTCATGAGGCTGATCGTCAAACTCAGTGATTTTGTAATCAGAAGCAGCTGCAGTTTCTTCTTCAGTTTCAGTTATTGCAAAATCAGAAGTGTCATCAAGCTGATCTTCGAACTCAGTTATTGCGAAATCAGATGCGTCTGCAGGTTCTTCTTCGGTTTCAGTTATTGCGAAATCAGAAGTGTCATCAGACTGATCTTCGAACTCAGTGATTTCAAAATCAGAATCTGATTCAGGTTCTTCTTCAGTTTCGTCAGTGTAGTCGTAATCTTCTGACAGGGCTTCTTCCATTTTTCGCTGAGAATAAATCAGGTCAGAATCTTCCTCTTCTTCGGCGGTTTCATCATGAATTGAAAAATCAGAATTTTTATCGTACAAAGGAATGTCGTCAAAGGCGTGACGATATTCGGAACTTAATGATTGAGATGGAATTGTATTTTCAATTACTTCAGTTTTAGTAAATTCATCTTCTGCATCAGGTTCCATTACTTTCTGGCGTATCTGATCTTTCATTCTTCTATTAAAAGCAATTCGTTCTGCGACAATTCCCGAAACTAAAAATTCAATTCCCATAATGAGAAGGGTTGCTAGAATTGTAAAGATTAATTTAGCGACACCGATTGGGCCGCTTAATTTCTGAGACGCTCTATAAATTTTTTCACTTACAACTGCAGTAAAAAATGGAACGAGACTGAAACTGATATAAATGCATTTTTTGAATGTGAGCTGAAGAATAAGACAGCACATGGAAACTGAAAAAAGAAACAGAGGAATTAAAATACTGCACAAGCCATAGCTTTCTTTAATCAGATGGCCGGTCCATACGAGAAATCCCAGGAAGCCTGAAAATTCAAGACCATTGTCTAACAATGCGAAAACAAGACTGAATGAGAAGAATATAGCCAGTATAAAGAACAATATTCCAGTAAGAATCTGGGCTATTCTGTATTTTTTCATCACTTTCCCCTAAGTAGTTTTAAATATGGTTTTTGTACTCTTTATTATCGGTAAAAAAAAATATGAGTTTACGGATTTTTTAGCCATTAAAATTTCTTGTTTTTTGATGTTTTTTTGGTATAATTTAAAAATATGAAAGATTCTAAAGTAAAGACAGTAGGAATTTTAACTTCTGGTGGGGATGCCCCTGGACTTAACCCTGCGATTCGTGGACTTTGCGAAGCAGGAATGAACAACTATGGAATGAAATTCGTTGGAATTTTGAACGGATATAAAGGTTTTGAAGCTGGCCAGTGTATTTCAATCGAAAAAGAAGATTTACCTGCGCTTCTAACTGCCGGCGGAACGTTCCTTGGTTCAACACGCGAAAAACCATTTAAGAATAAAGATAAAATTTCTGAAACTGGACTTAATGCAGTTGATTCAATTAAAAAATTTTATAAAAAGTGGAAGCTTGATGCTCTTGTAGTTCTAGGTGGAAACGGAAGCAACACAACTGCAGGTCTTCTTTCTCAGGAAGGATTGAATGTAATCGGACTTCCAAAAACAATTGATAATGACATTGTTCACACAAATTATTCATTTGGATTTCAGACTGCAGTAAATATTGCAACTGAATCAATTTCGATGATTCATACAACTGCTGCAAGTCACAGTCGAGTAATGATTGTTGAAGTAATGGGACATAAAGCCGGTTGGATCGGTTTACATTCAGGTATTGCTTCTGGAGCAGATGTAATTCTTTTACCAGAAATTCCTTACGACATAAATAAAGTTGCAAAAAAGATTTCTGACAACAAAAAGGCTGGAAAAAAATATTCTATTGTTGTTGTATCAGAAGGCGCAATGGATAAAGAAGAAGCAGCGCTTGATAAAAAAACTTTCAAGAAAGTAAGAGCCGCAATGACTTGTTCTGTCGGAGCAAGAGTTGCAAAACAGATTGAAGAAATCACTGGTCTTGAATCCCGCTGCACTGTTCTCGGACATTTGCAGCGCGCAGGTTCACCATTACCATATGACCGCTGTATGGCAACACTGTTTGGTGCAACCGCAGCAGATTATCTTGCGCGTGGGGAATTTGGAAAGATCCTTGTATGGCAAAATGACCAAATTGTCGGTATTCCATTGCTTGATGTTGCAAGTCAGGTTAAGAATGTTCCGACAGATGATCCTCTTGTAAAAACTGCAAAAAGTGTAGGTATTAGTTTTGGAGATTGATGAATTTCGCTGCCACAATTGTAAAGTATGTCTCGGTACCGGATGTCTGGATGAACTTCCTGGCATGGGTGGTGTAAATAAAAATGAAAATTTTCGTTTGAATGTTTCTGCTTGGGACAGACTTTATGCAGAAGAAGGTGAAGGTAAAGTTCCTGAACTTTCTGAAGAAGAAATCCTTTCGCTGTTAAGATATGCGCCGGTTACTGGTGCAGTTGAAAATATCGGATGGGAAGACGAAGAAGATTTCTATTACGACTTTTTCGTCGCAGTACACAAAGCCGGCGTTAAACTTTCACTTGGTGACGGCACTCCAGATTCAAAGCTGCTTTATGGAATTAATGCCATCAAAGAAATGCAGAAGCAATACGGAAAAAATTATAAAGCTGCAGTTTTCTTAAAACCATATCCTGATGAAAATCTTACAAACCGAATTGCATGGGTAATGCCAGTTGCAAGTCATATCGGAATTGATATTGATGCATACAATATTGTTACAATGCGTAACAAAGTTCATCTTGAAAAAAAGAGTGCTTATCAGATAAAGGAATTGATGCGTCATACAAAAGTTCCTTTTATCGTAAAAGGTGTGTTTACACGTGAAGACATCGAAATGGTAAAAGAAGCAAAACCGGATGTTATTTATCTTTCAAATCACGGAGGTCGTGTAGAAACAAGAAAAGGAAGCACAGCTCTTCTTCTAAAGGAAGTCGGTCCAATGCTCAAAAATTACTGTAAAGAAATCTGGGTAGACGGCGGAGTCAGAAATAAAAAGGCAATAGAACTGGCTCACTATTATGGAGCAAGCCAGGTTCTTGTTGCCCGACCATTTATCAAAAATTACTGTTACAACGGCATAATCGGAATCGATGAATTCCTTAAATAAGAATCCATCGATTCGCGTAATTTTATTTTTACGGGAATTAATCAAGTTCCGTATTTGGGAATGACTACAGAACGAAGCTGTTTATAAAATCACCGATTCCGTCTTCTTCGTTCGATTTGCGTGTAACGAATTTTGCAATATCCTGAATGTATTCAAGACCGTTGCACATTGCAACAGAATAGCCTGTCATGCGAATCATTGATTCGTCATTCATGCTGTCACCAAACGCCATTGTCTTTGAGTTATCAATACCAAGATGGTTAGCAAGCCATTCAATCGCTTCGCCTTTTCCGCAGTTCGGAGGCATTACTTCAAGAAAGTATGGTTTGCTTGTAAAGATTACGGCGCGGCCATCAAGCTCGCGTTTTAAGAAAGCACAGAATTCCGCAATTACTTTTTCGTCACCAGGAACGAGCATTTTAGTATGTCCCGGCTTTAGAAATTCCCTGAACTCAGGAACAATTTCCATATTCAACTTGCAGAGCTTTGCATCGATGTGAGTAAACTCATTGTCAACGTTTGCGAATGTTGTTGTCGAATTATAAACCTGACATGGAAGTCCGCGCTTCAAAGCTTCGTCGTAAACAAACTCAAGTACGTCAAAAGGAACCTTGCGGGAATAGATTGTTGTTCGTGTGTGAAGGTCGAAAATTTCTGAACCGTTTAATGCAATGACATAACGGCCTTCCTTAGTTCCTGCAAGTTCAAGAGTTCTTACAAACTGAAGAATTCCGTTTTCTGCGCGGCCCGAACATGGAACTATGTAAATTCCTTTTGCTGCTGCATCACGCAGAGCTTTTACTGTAATAGGAGTGATTTTTAATTCTTTTGTAAGGAGGGTATCATCCAGATCCAAAGCAATAAGCTTTGGATCCAGTTTTTCTGATGGAAGTTTGATCAACGAAAATTCCTTTTTCAGTTTTTAGTTGATTGAACCTTTTCCACGAACGATGTTGTCGCGAACAACAAAGTCCAGGTCGTGTTTCATCATGATTTTTACGAGTTCTTCAAAAGAAGTTTTGCGTGGGTTCCAGCCGAGTGTTGTCTTAGCTTTTGTAGGATCTCCAAGCAATGTTTCAACTTCTGCTGGGCGGAAGTATTTTGGATCAACTTCGATAAGACATTCGCCTGTAGCTTTGTTGTAACCCTTTTCGTCAACGCCTTCGCCTTTGAATTCAAGTTCGATACCAGCTTCTTTGAAAGCACAGATACAGAAGTCACGAACTGAGTACTGTTCACCAGTAGCTACAACGTAATCATCCGGTTTATCCTGCTGGAGCATAAGCCACATACATTCAACGTAGTCTTTTGCATAACCCCAGTCGCGGAGGGAATTCAAGTTTCCGAGGTAAAGTTTTTTCTGAAGACCTTTTGCGATACGGCTTGCAGCAAGTGTAATTTTGCGAGTTACGAATGTTTCACCGCGGCGTTCTGATTCGTGGTTGAAGAGAATTCCGTTACAGCAGAACATGTCGTAAGATTCGCGGTAGTTTTTCATAATCCAGAAACCATAAAGTTTTGCTACTGCATATGGTGAACGTGGATAGAATGGAGTTGTTTCTTTCTGTGGAACTTCCTGTACGAGACCGAAAAGTTCTGAAGTAGAAGCCTGATAAATGCGACATGTTTTTTCCATTCCGAGGAAGTGAACTGCTTCGAGAATGCGGAGTACACCGATAGCATCTGCATCAGCTGTATTTTCAGGAACTTCGAAAGAAACCTGAACGTGGCTCTGAGCGGCAAGGTTATAAATTTCTGTAGGCTTAATTTCGCGGATAAGGCGAGTAATAGCCATAGAGTCTGTCATATCACCGTAGTGAAGTTTTACTTTTCTGTCTTTGTGAAGGTCTTCGATAAGGTCATCGATATAAAGGTGTTCAATGCGACCTGTGTTAAAAGATGAAGAACGACGGATGATTCCGTGAACTTCATAGCCTTTGTCCAAAAGGAACTCAGCAAGGAACGAACCATCCTGTCCAGTAATACCAGTAATTAATGCAATTTTATCTGCCATATTTTCTCCAAAATTGAAAATGAGATATTTTTATCATTATAATAAAATAACTCTGTTCATTCAATGGAGTAAGAAGCTGCGCTCGTAAATTGGTATTCTTCACAAGCATAGTTGGTATCTCGCGCCACGCGTTTGCTCTGGCGCAAACGCTGTGTGGGTTGGAGTAAGATGCTGCGCTTGTAAAATGGCTTTATCCTTTCCTGCGAACAATAAACTGCTGTTTTGGCGCAGATTTTTTTTCCGCAATCTTCTTGTATTTCTTGTAGATTACTTCCTGAGCGCGGCATTCACCGTGACTTGTTATCGGCTTTCGTGGAATCCATGTACCGTCGCTTGTCAGCTGATGTGTGTTCATGTCAGATTTAACGTAAGTGTCCAGACATTCCTTGAGTTCTGCAAACACGGCCTGATCGAGAACAGGGAACATCAGTTCAATTCGGCGGTCAAGATTTCGATTCATCCAGTCTGCGCTTGAAAGATAAATCTCTGACTGACCTGCATTCTTAAAATAGAAAATGCGTTCATGTTCAAGATAGCGGTCGACGATAGAGATAACCTGAATATTTTCGCTCATTCCCTTAACGCCTGGAACAAGCATACAGATTCCGCGGACGTTGAGAATTATTTTAACGCCTGCACGGCTTGCTTCGTAAAGGGCTGCGATAACTTCTTCGTGTGTGAGTGAATTCATCTTTGCGATAATCAGTCCCGGATTTACTTTGCTGGTCATTCTGATTTCACGATGAATCATCGAAATAATATTGCTCTTTAAATTTACCGGTGCCATGCTGAGTGCCTTCATTGACTGAAGGGCTGAGTAACCGGTTACGATGTTAAAGAACATTGTTGCGTCATTTGCGATGAGCGGATTTGCAGTAAAGATCGACATGTCGCTGTAGAGCTTTGCAGTTTTAGGATTGTAATTTCCTGTTGCAAGATGAACGTAGCGGCGGATTGCAGTATCTTCGCGTCTGATAATCATAAGAATCTTTGCGTGAACTTTTAAGTTAACGATTCCCTGGATTACGATTACGCCGGCATTTTCAAGTTCGTTGGCCCAGCCGATGTTTCGTTCTTCATCAAAGCGTGCCTTAAGTTCGACAAGTACTGTTACCTGCTTTCCGTTCTGGGCAGCTTTTTTCAAGGCGCTGATGATCGGTGAATTATTTCCGGTTCTGTACAAAGTCATCTTGATCGAAATTACATCAGGATCTTCTGCGGCATCAGAAATAAATTTTACAACCGGATTGTAGCTTTCGTAAGGAACATGGAGAAGAACATCATGCTGTTTTAAAGTGTCCCAGTATGGTCCTTCTTCCGGAAGTGATTTCGGATAGAAATGTTCCCACTTTTCAAATTTCAATTTTGCTGTTTCTTCAAGATTCCCGATCTCGAGAAGTGCAGAAGGATCAATCAAATCATCAGTTTCATAAATATCTTCTGCTGTCAGCTTCAAATTCTTCATAAGGAATTTTTTAATTTCGGGACTTGAATTATTACAGTTGAGGCGAACTGCAAACGAAGACTGTCGCTGAACGAGAACTTCTTCCATGGCCTCAATAAAATTAGAGCCGGCATCTTCATCAACTGCAAAATCCGCATCACGGATAACGTTAAACAGCATTGACTGCTTAACCTCAAATCCCGGAAACAGCTGAGTTCCATACTGAATAATTAAATCTTCAAGGAATGTAAACTGCTTAACCTTTGCGTGTCCCGGAAGCCAGATCAGATGCGGAATGCCTGCAGGAATCTGAACGAATGCAATTGCCTGTTTTCCTTCCCGGGTAACAAACTCTGCATTCATCGGTTTGATGTCGGCAATTGGTTTTAACAGGAACGCAGCATGGTACTGAAGATTTGAAATGCGTGGAAAAACATCAGTGTCGGTTCTGAGAGGTGTCAGTAAAGGAAGAATGTTTGAATTGAATTCTCTCTGACAGAAGGTTTGCTGTTCAGGAGAAAAGCTTTCTGGTTTTACGTATACATAACCTTCTTTTTCTAGAAGCGGAAATATTTCTGTTTTAAGACATTTGTTTTTTTCGTTTACCACTTCGTGTGCACGAATAGAAATCTGTTTTAAAAGCGCTGAAGGTGTATATCCTGAAATATCTTTTTTGCGAGGATCGACTTTAAGCATTCGTTTGATCGAAGCTACGCGAACCTGGAAGAACTCGTTAAAGTTGCTTGTAACAATCGATAAAAACTGAATGCGTTCGAGAAGCGGTAAATCTTGTCTGCATGCCTGATAAAGAACTCTGGCGTTAAATTCAATCCATGAAAGTTCTCTGTTAAAGAATGTGTTTTTATTCATAGTTCCTCCGTTTAAAAATTAAAAAAGGAATTTTCGGGCTACGAGAGAATAATCTTATATCCGAAAACGTATTCGAAAATATTTGCTTTTTCAGCAAGCGCTTTTCGTTCAAGCACAATGTTATGATTTGAACCGGTGTTAAGAAGCAGTGTATCGTTCTGACGGGTTATAGTAATTCCCTTTAACTTCTGCTGATGAGCACGGTCGAGCGCGTCGGCAATCCTCAAAATCGCAGTCAGTTTCAAAACCATCATACGGTCTGCGCGTGGTAGCATCAAAAACTGTTCATCGTCCTGAGGCAGGCCCGAACCGCGATGGAATCTTGCGATGAGACCTACGAGTTTGTTTTCATATTTTTTAAGACCGAAAATTTCTGAGTTAACGATAATATACTGACTGTGAAACTGATGTTCACCCATGCGGATAAACATACCGATGTCGTGAAGGATTCCGGCAACTTCAAGAAGAAGACGGCCTCTGTCATCCAGTCCGATTTCATCGCGCAGAGCATCAAAAATTTTAAGGCTCAGATCTGTAACGTAAAGAGCATGTTCTTCATCGCCGTGATATTTATCAAGAAGATTGATTGCAGAAGCAGTAACTTGCGAGTTGAATTCTGTAAGAAGTTCACTTGATGGTTCTGCAATGGAACTTATGATTGCACCGTCACGGATATTTGTCTGAAGAACAATAATAGAATCAATGTTTGTCAGCTGAATGAACATTTCGTAAATCGAAAGCCCGATATAAAGCTGAGTTGCATCGTTATATTCAATTTTGAATTTCGCAACGATTTCTTCAGGAGAATAATTCTGAATTTCGCGGACAAATTTTTCAAATTCCTTGCGCGAAATTTCCCAGGCATCGTCACCGATTTTTTTACCATAAGTCTGTGCGGCAAGACGTGGTTCGAAACCTACGGAGAAGAACTGCTTTACTGCTGATAAATCAAGTTCATCGTTGAGAGAACCTTTTGTGTTGAAGATGAACTGCTGGATGTATCGGCGGATATCGCTGGCGTTAGCTGCGGCAAAGCTTAAGTTCTGGGCAATTCGTGTTGTACCGATTTTAAGGCTGTGTGCGCCGGCCATTTTTCCTTTTTTGATAAGCATCATTTCTGTTGAGCCGCCGCCGACTTCGAGAATAATTGCGTCATCATCAGGATGAGTTTTTTTAAGTGCCTTAATTTTTTTAGTTACGGCAAGATACATGAGGCGGTTTTCTTCAATACCGTCAATGATTTTAACTGTAAAGCCTGTCTTGATTAAAATGCGGTCAATGATTGGATCAGGATTTTTAGCCTCGCGAAGAGCACTTGTTGCAATAACGCGTGTCTGTTCCGGAGAAATTCCCCAACCGGCAAGCTGTTCCTTAAATCTTGAAAGAATCTGAATGCAAAGGAGAATATTTGATCTGGAGATTGATCCTGTTGTAAAAACATCACGGCCAAGATCAACGGGGAGTTCTGAGAAGTCAATGACTTCCCATTCTCCGTTTCCTTTAACCTGGGCTACCAGAAGTCTGATTCCGGTAGAGCCAATTTCGATAACTGCTTCCGGTGTAGTAGCCATAAAATCTCTCCAGATATAGATTAGAGTTTATCAATAAGCATTGAACATTTTCCGGATGGAATTGGTAAAGTCTTTTTCTTCTGGTCAAGAATATTGATTGTGAAGTAGTAAAGCTTTTCGCTTTCCATCTGGATTTCCCATCCGCGCTGACTCTTGTTACTTAAAATTGTAATAAGGTTGCGTTTGAGAGAAAGATTTTCGATACCCATGATTTCGAGGTTTGGAATTACCCAGTCTACTGTTTTACGAGGAAGGCTGATAATCAAACCGATTACGTTTTCAATCATTAAAGCAATTGTAGAAAGACCTGCTGTCTGGAGATAGCGTGGTCTAGGGAAGTTCGATCTTCCTCTAAGGTTTGCTTTTCCTTCTTTTGTTGGAAGATATGCTTCAAACAGATCGCCTTTAACCTTAGAATCGTTTGGAGACAGAGCTTCAAGTATGTAATAAAGGTGGCGGATTGAACATTCACGTGCAAGGTCATAGCGCTGATATTTTTCAAGACCTTTGATGACCATAAAGTTCATTGCAGGGAATACGCTTCCGTGGTAACCTTCACCGCTGTCTTTAAAGTCAGGGCTGTCAGCACTGAGAGACGGGAACGGATGATCAGTTCCGAAAGTCTTAGGATTTGTCAAATGCTCTACAAGTTTGTCAGCCTTGTCAGCATTAGGAATTTCTGCAAGCAAAGGCCAGAATCCGGCGATTGTTTTCTGCGGAAGAATTGCTTCGTTTTTATCAAGGTCATGATAGAAACCTGTTTTTTCGTTCCACATCATCGAATTGATTCTTGTCTTGAGCGAGAAGTACATTTTTTTGTACTGGAAGCTTAATTCTTTGTCGTTAAGAATGTCACCAAGGGCAGCCATGTGAGTAGCGTTGATTGCCATTGCTGCGTTAAAGTCTACTGGATAGTAAGCCTTGTCACGTGGCGCATTGAACATTCCCGAACAGCTGGCAGGAACTGCATAAAGTCCGTTTGGTTTTTTGAAGTTTGCGTCAATCCATTCGATGTATTTCTGCAGAATTGGAACAACTTCTTTTACGCGTCTTTTGTTTGCTGATTTATGATAAAGGTTGAATTCTGCCCATGCGAACAAAGGAATTCCAATACCTTCAGGATTAGTCTTGTCTAAAACAGGTTTGTTTTTCTTTAAATCGTATTTCCAGCGGATTGCTCCGTTTTTTTCCTGGCGTGCATAGAGATAATCCAGGTTCTGATTTGCAGGATAATTTCTGTTCGAGTAAACCAGAAAGAAAGAAGAGAAAATAGAATCGAACTGATTGATGACATACTGTTTGTCTTCTGGATATACAAAATATCCGTCTGGAGAAGGTTCGCCCGATTTCGGATCAAGCCAGAAATCGCCAAGCCAATTCCAGGTTTTATTATAGATGTCTACAAAATCCTGATCATAAAAGTGGATTTTAGGGAAATCTTTTTTATTCACAAAAACTCCTGTCAGTCACCAATTCTGCATTTATTTAAAATAAACACAAATTTGACTGAACGAAAATACAAACACATTATAACACACTTTTTTCAATTTCATTCAAAAAAATGAAAAAAAATGCAAAATTTGTAAGAAATTTCTAAAAATTTATGATTTTAATACTTGAAAAAAGAGACAAAAATGTGGTAAAGCCACGTTTTTGCCTCTTTTTCTTCAGAGATTATGTAAAATTAAGCTTTTCTGAGCTTTAGAGTGCGAGGTCTCTGTAGTAAAGCTTAATAATTTCGTGCTGTGACTTATGTCTTGATTTAAGAAGAAGTCCGCGCATTCCAGAACGGTAAACATATCCTGATGAGTTATAGATTTCAAACTGAGGGTCAGTTCTAAAGTCCATGTTATAAATCTGAATACGTCTGAACGGATTGATTCCCACGATTATTACGTAATGTGTAAGACCGAGAGGGAAGTCGATATCAATGAACATTGTCTTGTTTTCGTCCTGGGTAATCTTGATGTCGCGGGCAATTGTCCATGACCAGATTGTTGTTCCGTCAAGATCAGTAACTTTTGCAAAGTGAGGGTAGTAAGGATTATTGTGAACGATTACCGGGTAAATGTCACACATTGTGCGCAGGTCAAGACCTGTAAGGTCAGAGATGTATGAGTTTACGATCAGGTAACCGCATTTTTCGAGATTTGCATATCCTGAAATTTTTCCGTATTGGATAAAGGCATCACCTGCTGTAACTGCGTTAACTACAGAAAGATTTGAATCGTTTTCTGTAAGACGGATTTTGTTGTTATCAAGCTTGCAGGCATCCGAAATCTTCTTTACACAAGGTTCAAGAACCGGTTCAAGTCTGTCTGCGTTTTCTGAACCTGCACTTTTGAGGTAAGAGTAAACGCGGAGAATTCCGGCAGCCTGTGCAACTGTAAAGTTGTTGTCAGTAAGAGAAGCAGGAATTGAAAGAATTCGCATAACTTCCGATGATTTTTCATTAATAAGGAAGTATTCAGCAATTCTGTCGGCTGTGAATACGTCACAGAGCGAATTCTGTACGGCATGAGAAATCATGCTCTTGTAATTTTCCATCTGAACTTCAAGTCCCTGCGAGAGTTTTGCGAGGTTTCCGAAGTAAGGAGTAGAAAGATAAGTTCTTTTAGTTCCCTTAATAAATGAAACAGGAACTGTATTCAAAGCTTCGTTGTATCTTCCGGCACTGCTCATTGCAGCTGTATACGAAATAACTGTCTGTTCTGTTACAGTATTTGCAAAAGATGCATCGTTCTGGGCAAGTCGTGTAAATTCTGAAATAATTGCAGCGTTCAAGGTGTTTACAGAACTCTGCATTTCAACTTTTGTAGAACCTGCAAGTTCAGCAGCTGTATCGATTGAGAAACCAGCCTGTTTTACATAAGAACGGTAGCTTGCAAATTTTGAGTTCTGGAGAAGAACAAGTCTTGATTCCTGGAGCATTGGTGCAAGAAGTGCGTATGAAGAGCTTCTGCCTTCAAGAAGAGCCTGTTTTGCCTTTATGTCTGTAAATGAGTAGCCGCTCAATGGTTTTGTCACGATAGAAACGGAATTGATTTCTTCAGGAAATTCGCCTGTAATCATCAAAGGTGCAGATTCGCCTTCATCAGAAACAGCAAATGTAATCGAAATATCACTGTCGAAGTTCAAAGTGATTGAATTTGAAGATTCCTCGTAACTTTTAAGAACAGCCTTTTTAGTTATGTCTTTAAGGGAATATTCAACTGAATTTGAATCATCTCCAGAAAACTGAAGTCCGTTGTATGCAATTTGGAACTGATTTTTTAGCGAAGTTTCACCTTCAGTATTTTCAGCTTCCAATAATGTAACCCTCATTGAATGAATGGTTTTTCTTATGATAGAATCGCTTCTAAATTGAATAACAAAAATGCCGACAATAATAACGGCGTAAAGGACAATCAGTCCCAGTGACTTTCTGACAATATGTTTACGCATTTGATGTCAGTTTAGCCAACAAACAAGGGAAAATCAACTGTTTGCCCGCTTTTTTAGAACAGATCGTCAGGAAAAATATTATGAGAAAAACAAAACGTATTATTGCCATTTTGCTTACAGCAGGAATTTTTTTCAGCGGATTTGCCGCAGAAGTTAAAAACGAGAAGGCTGCAGAGAAAAAAACTTCTTCAAATACAAAGGTTGAGTTTGTCCAGAACCTTCAGGATATTCTTGAAACAGGCGATTTAGACAAGGCAATTGCATATTTTGACTCGCTCTCGGCTTCAGATTCCCAGGATGCAAACCTTATGCTCATAAAAGGCTCGCTTTTGATTTCTGCCGGAAAAATAAAAGAAGCTTCGGCGCTTTTAAATTCCCTTGAAGAAAAAGATCCTTCAAACATTGAAGTCCTCGAAATGAAAATAATCGTTGCAAAAGCTGCCGGCCCTAAATCTTTAGCAGAAAAGAAAGCCGCAATCTCAAAAGTTATTGCCCTCGATCCAAACAACGCAACTGCAAATATTGAACTCGGCCAGGAACAGGTTCTCAATCATAAATACAAAACTGCAAGAAATTACTATAAAAAAGCACTTATCAGCGCACCTGAAGAGCCAAATGCCCTTTTCGGTTACGGACAGACTTCTTATTACCTTAACGACATCGATGAAGCAAAAACAGCCTTCAAGAAAATGATTGCACTTAATCCAAACGAAGCAATTGCATATCAGTACCTCGGAAAACTTGAAGCCGAAGATGAAAATTACAAAAACGCCCTCGAATACATAAACAAAGCAATACAAATCGAAGATGACAATTATGAATTCTACATGGATTTAGGTCAGTATCTCCGTTACAGAGGAAAATTCGCAGATGCAGAAAAAGCCTGGACAAAAGCAATTTCAATCAATCCGGATTACTTCCTTGCATATACTTACCGTGCGGGGCTTTACGATGAACAGAACAAGTTTGACCTTGCCCTGAATGATTACCGCAAGGTTATTGAAACAAATCCTGACTATTACTTTGCTTACGAAGCGCTCGGCATTATGGCTTGGTATGCAAAAAGCTATGACGAAGCCCGCGCGGCATTTGAAAAAGCATACGGATATAACAAAAAAAATATTTCTTATCCTCTTATGATTGCAGCCTGTTACATAAAAGCCGGAAAACTTCAGAAAGCAAAGCTTTTTCTTGAACAGGTCATGAAAAATATGGATGACAAGAAGAGTGTTGAATTTTCTATGGTTAGACTTTATCATGATCAGGGACCAGGAAACGCAGAAAATGATCTTGCTTTAAAAATTCCTAAGATTGACAAGACAACTACAAGAGGAAAAATGCTTTATTATTTTGCACTTTATTACGACTTGAAAGGTGTTGAATCACTGGCCTCAAAATATTACACAGAAGTTAAAAACATGCAGAGTCCGATGTTCTTTGAATATCGTCTTGCAGAATGGAGCCTTGCAAAATGAGCCGAACAAAACAGGTACTTGAATTAAACGGACGTAAAATTATTCTTATCGGTACCGCACATGTTTCTCAGGAAAGTATTGATGAAGTAAAGCAGGAAATTGAAGAAAATTCACCGGACTGCATTGCAATCGAACTTGATGAACGCCGCTATAATTCCATGATTGATCCTGAAGGATGGAAGAAGCTTGATATCGTAAAGGTATTAAAACGCAATGAAGGATTCCTTCTGCTTGCAAATCTTGTACTTGGATCGTTCCAGCGCAAAATGGGAAAAAATGCCGGTATTAAGCCGGGCGACGAAATGATGGCTGCGATAAAACTGGCAGGCGAAAAAAACATTCCGTTTACTCTGGTAGACAGACCGATTCAGGTAACACTCCGCCGTGCGTGGGCAAAAAATTCGTTCTGGGGAAAATGCAAGCTTCTTGCATCACTTCTTGCCAGCGCTTTTGATAAAGAGGAAATTTCACAGGAACAGATTGAAAGTCTTAAAACCGAAAATGAAATGGACTCAATGATGAAAGAACTTTCAGACTATCTTCCAAAGGTAAAAGAAGTTCTCATCGATGAACGCGACAGATATCTTGCCGCACATATCTGGGAATCTGAAGGCGATACAGTACTTGCAGTTCTCGGAGCAGGACATCTTCCTGGCGTTCAGGCTTATCTTGAAAAGATAGCAGCTAAAACAGAAAGCACAGATGTTTCTGATATTTCATCAGTACCGCCAAAATCAACTGGCGGTAAAATTGCAAGCTGGATTCTTCCGGCTGTAATCATCGGTCTGATTGTGTATGGCTTTATTTACGGCGGATCAAAAATCGGCGGTCATATGGCGCTTTCGTGGGCAATCTGGAACGGCGGTCTTGCTGCCGCAGCTACAATTCTTGCACTTGGAAATCCATTGACAGTTCTCACAGCGCTTTTGGGTGCGCCTATTACTTCACTTGCACCTTTTATCGGTGTCGGAATGGTTACAGGAATCATCCAGGCTTCAATCAGAAAGCCAAAGGTTGAAGACATGGAAACTTTACAGGATGATGTCAGAAGCTTTAAGAAATGGTATTCAAACCGCCTGCTTCACATCTTCCTGATTTTTATCTTTTCAACATTAGGTTCTACTGCCGGAACATTTATTGCAGGCGCTGACATCGTGTCACTTCTTGCAAAAATCGGAATTCAACTCTAATTTCAAGAATTCAATTCTAATCTGCGGAATTGAATTCTAGTCATCGGAATTCAACTCTAACTTGATAAGATCAGAAATGTTTGTTACGACAGTAACACCGTCTTCTTTTTCCGGGGCAACAACGGTCTTGTAACCAAGACTGATTGCCGTCCTGGCTCTCTGTTTAATTCTTCCGACAGGGCGTATTTCGCCTGCAAGACTTAATTCACCAATTAATACAGTGCCGTCTTTGATTGCAACTCCTGTGCGGGCAGAGTAAAGCGCTGCCGCAAGAGAAGCATCAATTGCACTTTCGGTAAGGCGTACTCCGCCGGCAACGTTGATGTAAATATCCTGATCACTGAATCTTAAACCGGTTCGTTTTTCGATAACGGCTGCAACGCGGCTTACTCGCGCACTGTCAATTTTATCAGAATAAACACGGGTTAAGCTTGATTTTGCCGGAACCGTCAGTGCCTGAATTTCTACCAGAAAAACTCTTGTTCCTTCAAACACGGCACATACTGCAACGCCATTCGGAGTTTTACCTTCACGCCGCGTAATGAACATTGTACTTGGATCAGTAACCGGTACAAGACCTGTTGCCGTCATTTCGAAAATTCCCAGCTCGTCAACAGAGCCGAAACGGTTTTTATAAGCCCTTAAAAATCTTATTTCGTCATTGTTTCTTTCAAACGAAATTACAGTGTCTACCATATGTTCGAGCGCTTTAGGGCCAGCAATGTTTCCGTCTTTTGTAACATGACATGTCATAATCAGAACTGATTCATGTTCCTTGACCCAGCCTACAAGTTCGTTCGTACAGTACTTGAGCTGGTTTACAGTTCCGGGAATTATTCCGCCTTCAATCGAATAAACTGTCTGTATTGAATCTATGATTACAAGTGCCGGTTTTAATTCGTTTAAGGCATCAAGAATATCTTCAAGGCGCATTGTCGGCATTATCTGAATGTTTTCGCAGTCGACGTTAAGACGGTTTGCGCGAGATTTGATCTGGCTTGAAGATTCTTCACCTGAAACGTAAAGAACGAGACCGGATTTTGTTTTAGAAAAAGCTGCACAGGTCTGAAGGAGAAGGGTAGATTTACCGATTCCAGGTTCGCCGCCAAGAAGAATCGCAGAACGTTTGGTTGCGCCTTTGCCTCCGAGCACGCGGTCAAATTCTTCAATGCCGGTAGAGAACCGGTCGTCATCCATGGCAGTTACATCAGACAGCGGCATTGGTTTTACCTTTGATGCAATCTGTCCCGGTGCAACAGAAGATAAGGCATTCGGATCTGTAATGCATTCCTCGAGTGTATTCCACGAAGAGCATTCAGGACATCGTCCAAGCCATCTCGGCTGAACAAATCCGCAGTTAGAACATTTATAACAGATCGAAACTTTTTTCTTGGCCATAATATCTCCTCGTATATTAATGTTATTGAATTATCTTATTCGATTTGGGATAGTATA
>SAMEA3663208__coassemble_129_pt1 | contig 38203 bp, 33 predicted proteins | sample SAMEA3663208__metabat2_high_PE_016 | metagenome-assembled genome bin SAMEA3663208 (sample SAMEA3663208) | pig gut metagenome | biome: pig gut; feature: pig-associated habitat; material: faeces | place: China | collected 2013
TTTTCCGCTACAGATTCTATAATTTCCGCCGGATATCACTAATTGTTTCCCATTCACAATACAGTCCGAAATTTTATATCTTGCTCTCTCATATATTTCTGTGACTGTCGTGCGTGAAATATCCATAACTGCCGCACATTGTTCATGACTTTGTTTTTCAAAGTCTACAAGCCTTATCACTTCATATTCATCCACAGAAAGAACCACACTTTCCGGATTTGAAACTCCTTCCGGTTCAAAACAGGAATATTCCGGTTCACTACAGACTCTTCTACACCTTTTTGGTCTTGGCATATTATTACCTCTGTTTCCGACATATGTTGATTATAACACTATTTGTTATTTTTTCTACAAAAAATTGGTTTCCTTAACTGCATTCCCAAGTAGTCTATGCTTCTGCGCCAAAAGCTCTGTATTGCCAGGCTCAGCTTAAGAAGCTTCTCGACTCCTTACACAACAAAGGCACCGGATGTTGCACCGATGCCACTAATAATCTATATTCATTTATCCCTACAAACTGAAAGTTGTGTTTCTGATTATTCAGAATCCACCGTAATGTTTTAAAGTTTCTGCTGCAATTTCGGAACCAACATTCATAGCCTTTTCAATATTATTTTCGAGCATATATGAGCAGACAAATCCGGCGTGATAGCTGTCACCACAACCGGTCGTGTCAATTATGCGTTCAACTTTCACAGCTGGCACTTTGAATTCCTGTCCATTAAAGTATGTAACGCTGCCACGTTCTGCAAGTGACACGTTGAACAGGCAACGGTATTTATTCGATAATTCTTTGAACTTCGGCAGGAGTTCTTCCAAGCCGCTTATCATAAAGAAATCAACATGCGGAGCAAATCGTTCCATATCTGCAAAATCTCTATATACATCAAAATCTACCGCAAGCTTAAAGCCAAGAGTTTCCTTCAGTTCAACTACTTGCGAAAAACACGAAGCCCAGAAATGGACAAAGACTACATCGGACCTTGATAAGATTTTGATTTCATTATCATTCAGTACGATGTTATCGAGAATTTTTCCGTTCCATGAATCATCTTTATAATACCTATCGCCCGATTCTGTAAGGTAAGTCATATTATTTGCAGTCTGATACCTTTCATCAATGCGTATATGGTTTTTATCAATATCAAGCTTTGATATTGAATCCATTATCGCTTCTGCATATTTATCTTTTCCGACAACACCAAGAAGCGTAACATCTATATCCTTAAAGTGCGAGGCATGAGCAGCAAAATTCAATGCTTCTCCTCCCGGTCTGATTATTTCAGTACCGTAAAAAACATCTGCACATATACAAGGAAGTGCAGTCAGCTTAATTTTATTCATTATATCACCTCACAAATTCCGATTTGTGGCTCCAAACTGCCTAATCAAGAGGATAACTTATTTCACCTACCCAGCTTAATACAAGTGAACTTAAGTCAAAAAATTATACACCCTATTATAAAAATCCTTTGCTTCGTCGTAAGCTGCATGTCCTAATCCCTTATAAATATATATATCGCTATGTTCTATTTTCTCTTTCAGTTCATAGGAAGCATTAACCCCTACCGTCTTATCATCATCTCCACCAATGATATATGTGGGACATACTATTTTATCCAATTCGTCATAGGCATTAAACTCAAGTATAGCTTTTGCATTTAAGAAAAATCTATCATAATTACGAGGCTTTCCTATCATTCCTATAACAGGATAAAATCTCCTGTACTTCTTAAGATATTTTTCAGAGTAACTTTTTTCAGCCGTATCTATCATAAGGCTTTTATGATCACCCTTCTCAGCCATTTCTATCCATGCACCCACAGCACGATGTATCTTTTCATTCATTTTTGGTGCCGATACGGCTATAATAAGTTTGTCTACCAGTTCCGGATGGTCGATTGCCAAAAACTGCGCTATCATTCCTCCTTGAGAAACTCCCATAACACTTGCTCTCGCTATTCCCAGTTCTTTCAATGCTTTTACCTGATCTGATGCCATATCTCGTATCGAATATCCTTCGGGCATTTTGTTCTTTCGGCTGAACATATATACTGTATAATTATCAAAAAATTTTACATATGGCTTTGCAAGAAATAATGCTTTTCCTTTTACCGTAAGCAACCCATCTGATAATCCGGGGAGTACAATAAAAGCCTTACTCCCATGTCCAAATGAGACATAATTCATATCCGTATCATCAATTTTTACACAACCGTTTTTTGCATTCCAAAACATATTAATCACTCCCCAAAACCTTTCTTTAAAATTTCTATATAGTCTGTCAGTTTTTGAATGTATTCTTCAGCAATACTTCTTCATGAGTGCTTCTTCCTACAAGAAAAATTTGTATCTATCAAATTCCGATTGAACTTTCCATCAATTTAATTGCTTCATCAACAGATACACATGTAGCAAATCTCTTTGGCCACATCATATCATTGTAATATTTATATGTTTCTTCTCCAGTCATATAGTCGTTATCAAATGTTGAATTTGCCCCTTGTGGAACAATTACTTTATATCCTCTCTCAAAAGCAGATTTTACAGTTGCATCTATACAGAAATTTGTCTGTAGTCCCACTATCATTAATGTATTATCATTTTTAACATAATCCGTAAAATCTTTATTTCCAAAACAACTATTGATATTTTTTATAAATATCTTTTCCCCTGCCTTGGGAATCACTTGTTCTGCAATTTCGAAGTCTTCATCACCGATTGAAAACCCCGTTCCTGGTCCATCATCATGTTGAAAATAGATAACCTCTATTTGATTATCTCTAGCTGCTTTTATAATTCTTATAGTATCATCAATAAACGCTTCAAAATTAAAAAGTCTACTATCTGTTATTCCTTTTTGTATATCTATCACAAGTAATTTCATTCGTTTTTCCTTTCTGCTTATTCGCATTGTGGTTCATTATATTGAATAAAAATAGCATAAAACACAACGTAATCGGAAACAGGAGTCCAATGCGCATGCCCACATGAATACTACCTCCAAACATGTCCGCAACCCTTCCTACAATGGCTGGACCTATGCTTCCTCCAAGATCACCTGCCATTGCTAAAAGTGCAAACATTGCAGTTCCTCCTGTTGGAAATGCCTTGGAAGAGATGCTGATTGTACCGGGCCACATGATTCCTACAGAAAACCCACATACAATACATCCAGCAAGTCCAATGATGGGATTTTCTGAAAATGACGCTAATAAATAACATACAAAACATAAGATACCGGAACCAATCATAAATCTGTTTAGTTTCATTTTATCACCGGCTTTTCCAAACAACACTCGTGAAATTCCCATCGTCACAGCAAACATACAAGGTCCGGCAATATCTCCCACTGCCTTTGAAAAGCCTAGGGCTGATTCTGCGTACGCAGATGCCCATTGTGCCATTGCAAGCTCCGATGCCCCAGAACAGACCATCATCACAATGGCAATCAGGAACATTGGATTTGAAAATAATTTTCTGATTCCCATTCCCTGTCCTTCCTCTACTAATGATTCAATCGGACAAGTTGCAAAATTAATAATATTGATAGCAGGAATTAATGCAAAAATAACAGCAAGCCATTTCCAGCTGCCAATTCCAAATAGCAGAAAGAAAACGGTGGAAACAAGTATAGTTCCAACTGCTCCCCAACAGTAAAAGGAATGCAGAAGGCTCATAGTAGCCTCCTTGTTCTCAAACGGACATGCTTCCACAATAGGACTTCCTAAAACCTCGATTAAGCCACTTCCAATCGCATACAAAATGACACTTATAATAATACCAATAAACGGAGATGGAATTATTTCCGGTAAAAATGCCAAACCTACAAGGCCTGCAGCCGAACATACTTCAGAAGCAACAATGCATACTCTATATCCAATTTTGTCCACGTACTTGGCACAAAACAAATCTACCAAAAGCTGTGTAAAGAAAAAGGATGTTGATATCATAGCAATGTTTCCAAGTGAAATATTGTAATCTGTATGAAATTTCAGAAATAGTAAAGGTGCAAAATTCGCAGCAACTGCCTGCGTAATAAATCCCAAATAACACGCCAATTTTGTCTTTTTATAATTCTTCATCATTTTTCCTCAACTCTCAATGATATAAATACATTCTTTTTCATCACATAAACCAAATTCAACCTATGCATACATTTATCTTCTCCTTACGGATAAATAGTATAATATAGCAATTTTGTTTATTTTTCACTAAATAATATCTCATTTTTGCTGTATTGACTGGCATTGGCATACCGAAAAAGAAATTTTGTCTGAAATGCAAAAGCTTATACAGTTTAGCAGAGGTGAAATAAATGAACTACAAATATCTGTTCAATTACAAAAGATATGGGCACTCATAACTTCAAATGTTATTTGTTACCCAGAAACTCAAAATGTGAATTCTTCCTCACTTGCACGGTTACAAATGATGATGCAGTTTATACATTCGAATTACCCTGAAAGCATTTCTCTTTTGGATATTGCCAAAGTTGGGGAAGTGAGTATCAGTACTGCCTTGAATTTGTTTCGTAATGTACTGAATACATCTCCTGTCAACTATCTGATATGCTACAGGTTAAGGAAGGCAGCATTACTTCTTACCAATACAGAAAAAAAAGTAAGTGCCATTTCAATAGAAACTGGATTCAGTAATACAGATTATTTCTGTAAAACATTTAAGAGAATGTATTCCTTAACTCCTACAGAGTATAGAAACGTAAAGAAATGAATTATTTTTCCTGAATTATAAGATTGCCGTTAGCATCAAGATAAATATCAGAAGTGCAATTGCACATGCTAAAATTATTTTTTCATAAAAACTTCTTGAGATTAATATACAGACAAAAGTTTTACTTAACAATTTTATTATCAGGCGTTTTCTGCCATTGTTTCTTTAAGTGCTTTAAAGAGTTCAGGTTTTTCTTTTTCAACAATGATTGGAGTTCCGGATGCGTTTAAGAAGCAGTGTTCTGATTTTCCGAGTCCGCATACTTCGCCTTTGCAGGTTAAGGTATAACTGAAAGTTAATTTTACAGGAGTAATTTTTTCAACTTTCACCTCAATTGAAATTACATCAGCAAAAGTTGTTGTTTTTCTGAAGCTATATTCGATTTTAATTACCGGAGAAATAATTCCTTCTGCTTCAATTCTTTCAAATGGAAATCCGATTTTTTCAAGAAAGTCGATTCTGGCTTCTTCCATGTAGCGGATGTAATTTGAATGGTGAGTAATCGCCATCTTGTCTGTTTCGTAATAATTAACTTTATGTGTATATGGTGTCATTTTCTTTCCTCACAAAAAATATAACGCAAATATCAAAAATCGTCACTTACAAAAAAGGCCGCCCGTAAGGACGACCCATTTTGATTTATCTATCGCCTAGAGGTTGTCAAAGAAACCCTTAGCTTTAAGAAGTTCAGCGTTCAAGATACCACCGAGAGCAGCACCACGTTTTGTGTTGTGGCTCAATGCAACGAACTTAACGTCAAATACGTTACATGGGCGCAGGCGTCCGATTACACATGCCATACCCTTTTCTGTTTCGCGGTCACGGCGTGGCTGCGGGCGGTTTTCTTCATGACGAACAACGATTGGATGTTCTGGAGCTGAAGGAAGCTTAAGTTCCTGTGGAACTGATGTATAAGATGTCCAGATCTTTTCGATTTCTTCAAGTGAAGGTTTCTTGTCACCAAATTCGAGAGATACACAGGCTGTGTGTCCGTCGATAACTGGAACTCGTGTACATGTTGAAGATACGATTGGACCTGCAGCGTTTTCGATTTTTCCGTCTACAACTTTTCCCAAAATCTTGAGACATTCTTTTTCTGTCTTTTCTTCTTCTCCGCCGATGAATGGAACGATATTGTCGATCATATCAAATGAAGGAACACCAGGGTAACCTGCACCAGAAGTAGCCTGGAGTGTTGTTACTACCATTCTCTTGATTTCGTATCCAGCCATAATCAATGCGTGGATAGGCATCATGTATGTCTGAAGTGAACAGTTAGGTTTTACAGCGATAAAGCCTTTATCCCATCCGTGATGTTTTTTCTGATCAGCAATTACATCAAGGTGTGAGTAGTTGATTTCTGGAACTAACATAGGAACATCTTCTGTCCAGCGGTTAGCAGAAGCGTTTGATACAACTGGAATTCCTTCTGCAGCATAAGCAGCTTCAAGATTTTTAATATCTTCTTTTTTAGGAAGTTCAAGTGCAGAGAATACAAACTGACATTTACCGATTGCTTTTTCAGCAATGTTTGCATCTTCTACGATCAAGTCCTGAACTCCTGCTGGAATTTCAGCACCAATAAGCCAGCGGTTCTTAACAGCATCTTTGTAAGGCTGTCCAGCTGAACGTGGAGAAGCAGCAACAAATGTTACTTCAAACCAAGGATGATCTTCGAGTAATTTAATGTAGCGCTGACCTACCATTCCTGTAGCGCCTAATACTCCGACTTTAATTTTTCCAGCCATAGCTAGTCTCCCAAATTAATCTTTGAAATTAATTCAATCTTATATTCGTCACTGCAGAATGCAGCATCTGCGGCATTCAACAATAATTGCTTTTTCTGATCTGAAGTAATTCCGTACATTTTTTCAATGTAAGAAAATTCTTTCTTCAGATTTGTGCGGCAGATTGCAGGATCATCAGTGTTGATTGTGACCTTGATTCCTTTTGAAATAAAATCTTTCAAAGGATATTTTGTCATGTCACTGACAGCCTTTGTCTGTCTGTTGCTATTCGGACACACCTCTAAAGGAATTTCGTTCTTTGCGATATATTCCACAAGCTCTGGATCTTCGTAAATACGAACACCGTGTCCGATTCGTTTTGCACCAAACTCGATTGCAGCCTTTACGCTTTCTGCACCGTCTGCTTCGCCTGCATGAATTGTAAAAGGAATGCCGTAACTTCTGGCAAGTTCAAATTCCTTTTTAAAATCCGCTGTCTTAAAAAGAGCTTCAGCACCGGCAAGATCAACTGCAACAACGCCTTCGTCCTTTACAAGATATTTTTTTGCAAGCTCTACTGTTTCAAGATTTTCATCCTGATTGTGATCAGAGCGCATTAAACACAAAATCAAGTTTGTATGTAAGTCAGACTGTTTAAGTCCTTCAAGAGCGGCTTCAATTACCTCTTTCTGAGTCAATCCGTTAATCTGATGAAGCTGTGGAGCAAATCTGATTTCAAGATAAATAATTCCTTCGCTCTTTGCGTTTTCCTGAACAAGTCTGACAGCTTCTGCAATTCCTTCTTTAGTCTGAAGAAGTCGCAGAGGCAGTCCGAAGCACTGAAGAAAATCGTTAAGACTTTCACAATCCTCCGGAACAGAAAGCTTTTTCAAAAGTTCATCATCATCTTTTGCAGGAAGTTCAATATTCTGCAGTGCGCCAAGTTTTTTAGCGATATCAGGTGTTATTGCTCCGTCCAAATGACAATGTAAATCTATCAAAGCTTTCTCCGTTTTATAAAGATGACTTTACTGACAATGGAAAACCATCATTAGATGTTGCAGTCATCCATTGCTTTTTCAATTGTCTTTTTAGCATTGTCTGTAACTTCAACAAGTGGAAGTCTTACAGTTCCAGCAGGAAGTCCCTTGTAGTTCATTGCATACTTGATTGAAGCTGGGTTTCCGTCACAGAACTCTGCCTTGAACATTGGTGCAAGACCATAGTGGTATTCACGGCACTTAGCAAAGTCACCTTTAAGACCAGCATCAACAAGTTCTACCATGCGTGCCGGACAGAGGTTTGAAAGAACAGAAATTACTCCATCTCCACCTGCTGCAAGCAATGGAAGTGTAAGTCCGTCATCTCCGCTCAATACTGCAAAGTCCGGCTTCTTATTCTTGATTGCTGCGATAACATCCATCATCTGTGAAATTTCACCACTTGCTTCTTTTACACCTGCAATGTTAGGAAGCTGTGCAATTCTAACAAGTACGTCTGTAGGAATGTTTACACCAGTTCTTCCTTTGATGTTGTATACGATGATAGGAAGTCCAACTTTTGAAACTGCTTCAAAGTGACGGAAGATACCTTCTTTTGAAGGCTTGTTGTAATATGGTGTTACAACCAGAGCGTAGTCAGCGCCTACTTTCTTTGCACGTTCAACGTATTCAACTGCATCTTTTGTGTTATTTGAGCCGGCACCAAGGATGATAGGAATTTCTTTTCCTGTTGCTTCTCTGAATGCCTTTACTTCTTCCATTACGATCTGAATAAGTGTATCTTCTTCAGAACCTGGATCTTCTTCGAGAGTTGGGGTTTCAGCTGTTGTTCCGAGAGGAACTAATCCTGTAACTCCACTTTCAAGCTGAAATTTGACATTTTTTCTGAATCCTTCGTAATCAACTGATCCATCTGAAAACATTGGAGTGATAAGTGCTGTAAATGTTCCTCTTAATTTATTCATAATATTCCCCTTAAAAAAATTTAAGCCGTCTAAAAATTATAGACTTTTAAAATATACTATTTTGGACACTTTTTTTCAATATATACTAATGTTCTATAGTAGATATTAAATTATTACTTTAAGTTAAAGACTCTCCATCTGAGCGTCTTCAACTGCAAATATCTTTTATGTAAATCCCACTGCCCTTTATTTTTTGCATAAATATCATTATTATTTATAGAAATCTCATTTTAAGGAAAAAACAGATGGCAGGAAGTTCATTCGGATCAAAATTTACAGTAACAACTTTTGGTGAAAGTCACGGAACAGCACTCGGCGTTGTGCTTGACGGAGTTCCTGCAGGAATTAAAATCGATGAAGGTCAGATTCAGAGCGCCTTAGACAGAAGAAGACCGGGGGTAACAACTGACGGCAAAGTAAACTCTGCTGTTACTGCAAGAAAAGAATCTGACAAAGCAGAAATCCTTTCTGGCATCTTCAACGGCTACTCTACCGGCACTCCGATTTCAATCATCATCAGAAACGAAAACCAGCACTCTTCTGATTACAACGAACTTGCCGTAAAAATGAGACCGGGACACGCAGACTTTACCTTCCTTGAAAAATACGGCTTTAGAGATTATCGCGGCGGCGGACGCTCTTCTGGCCGCGAAACCTGTGCAAGAGTTGCTGCAGGCGATGTTGCCCGCCAGGTTCTCCAGTCGCTCCTTCCTGATTTTAAGGCTACAGCATACACTCTCCGCGCAGCTGGCGTTCAGTGCCAGTCGATTGACCTTTCTCAGATTGAAGAAAACTCAATGCGTGCGCCTGACAATAAAACAGCAGAACTTATGAACGCAAAGGTTCAGGAATACCGTGAAAGCGGAAACAGCGTCGGCGGTATTATTGAATGTCAGATAGAAGGTGTACCTGCAGGTATTGGCGAACCTGTATTTGACAAACTCGATGCCGTTTTAGCGCACGCTATGCTTTCAATCGGTGCAATCAAGGGAATTGAATTCGGTAAAGGTTTTGATGTTGTTGACATGACAGGCGCTGAAAACAATGACGATATGAGAATTGAAAACGGCAAGGTCGTGTTTGATACTAACAATGCCGGCGGTGTTTTAGGCGGAATGTCAAACGGAAACACAATTGTTTTTAGGCTTGCAGTTAAAGCAGTTCCAAGCATTTATACAGAACAGAATACAATCGAAGCAAAAATAAATCCTGATGTTCCTAACAATCCGAAAGACATCAAATTTGAGAACACTACTTTAAAAATAAAAGGCCGGCACGATATCTGTCTTTGCCCGAGAATCGTACCGGTTGTAGAAGCAATGACTTATATCAGTCTCTGCGATTTGTTCCTTACAAACCGCTGACAGGAACAATTTCGTAATCCCCGTCCATCAGAGAATTAATCAAAAGTTCAAGCTTTGTATAAAACTCATTTTTTTCGCTGTCAGATTTAATACCTACAGTAATTGGAATAATCTGACTTTCGAGGGTTTTTCCGGCTTTAGAATCAATTGATCCATCCTCAATAGGAAAGTCAACATAACTGTAACCGGCTTCACTTCCTGCATCACGAATCATCTTATTGCTTTTATAAAATGGTGCGTGCCACAAAAGTGCAAGTTCTTTACCTGTTACGGCAAAGTATTCATCTTCAGTTCTGGCAAGTCCGCGGCGCACATATTCTTCGTTGATTTCAAAATTCTTTACAGTAAGATCTGTGCAGCTGTAGAACATTGAACCTACTTCTGCGCCGCTTGCAGAAAGTTTTTTCAATTCCCTTGGATAACGGCGGATAAACTCACCGTTAACAAAGAAAGTCGGTTTAATATCATATTTTTCACAGACTGCAATTATTGAGTTTACGCCGTCTGCACTGTCGAGAAGGTCAAACACCAAAGCAATTTTTTTCTTAGCAGAACTTTTCTGAGCCGCTTCACGGTAAAGAGCAAATGTATTAACTTTATCTGTAAGATGTCTTACATAAATTCCATTTTCGTATCTGATATTTTTTGCCTTTGCCTTATAGATTCTGTAATCTTCATTCTGCACATGAACCTTTTCAGGATTTGCTGAATATGTTTTATTCCAGACATTTTTAATTTCATCGTAAGCAAAGTAATCAGAACCAGTTTCTGTCTGTGCAATAATATTTTTTGAAGTCTTATCCCAGGTTGCATTCTTACACTGCGAAAGGAAAAGATAAGAAGTTTTTTCAAGAGGAACGCTGTAAATTCTTACAGTCTGATCTCCGCCGATACAAAGGTTCGAGGAATCTTTCCAGCAAAGGGAACTGATTTTTTCACCTTTAATTTCTGCAACACGAGACCATGGATTTACGCTGTAGATAAACGCAGATTCTCCAGAAGAGAAAGCAATGTATTTACCGTCAGAAGAAATTGCAGCATTTGAAGTTGAATCTTCAATGCTCAGAACTTTTACAATTTCATTTTTATCATTAAACAGATAAACAGAGCTTGAAACTTTTCCGCTGTCTGCAATAAAATCTGTCCAGATTACCGGTTTTGAAAATTCTGGCCATAGAATTTCAAACTTGTATGATCCGTCAAACATATCGTTGTAGGATTTATAGTTTAAAAGCTTTACATAATCTGTTGAATTTGAAACGTTAAGATTGTAATAAGAAACAAAATTATTATTCTTAACCATTACCATCTGTGTAACTGCAGAATTGATCTTAAATTCCATTGAATCCGGATTGAACTTTTCAGGAAGGCGTCCAATTACTTTTCCAAGATTGTAGAATGAAGAATAAATTCCGAGAGAAGAAAGTTCACGTTCATCAATAAGGTAAATAATATCCTGGTCTACATATGCCAGAGTTTTATTTGTACACCACTGAACATTTGAAATTTTTCCGGTTCCGATTCTGCGGTATTTTTCTTCAAGCTGGATTCCCTTGAACATTTTTTCTGGATTACAGAAATAAATTGAATTACCCTTCTGGTATAAAAAATTTTTGCTGTCAGGACTCCATTTTACAGGAAGGCTTGTGTAGCTGTAAGAAGCTTCGCGGTCAAGAATTACATATTTTTTTGATAAAACTTCCTGGATTACAAGTTCGCCGGTTGAAGAACCTGTCTTACGCATGAATACACACCACAATCCGTCAGGGCTTGTAATGATCGGGCTTAACGAAAATGATTTTTCAGGAATGATTGCAGAACGTGCAACCCATGTAAGTTTTTCTTTATCGAAGTCGTAAAGGGCTGTTCCGTAACGATTACGGATCTGCATGTATTTTCCGTTGTTAAGGGAACTGATATGTTCCGGGTAACAGGTAAGAATGTCGGGAATATTGCTGCTTCCAACAGAGGCTTCATCATGAAGTGTATATGAAAACAGAACTGAATAAGGCTTTATTCCAGGAACCTTCTGGGTTACCGAATAAAGCATCTTGTTGTCAGAATTTAAGTTTAAGTTGTCAAAAATTATTCCTGCAAAACCAGAAGCCGGTAAAATCAGCATTGCCAGGAATAATGCAGAAATTATTTTTTTCATTTATGCATCTCCGAACACAAAACCAGCGCATCAAGTTCTTTTTCAAGCTGGTTTAATTTATCACCCATTTTTTCAATTCTTTCAAAACGGTTATTAATCTGCATTTCTTCAAGACGGTTGAAAATAAAATCCATTCTCTCCTCTTCAGATACAGTAGAAGTATTTGCAAGCTTAGAAGCCCCGCACCATGGACAGTAAACAAATTTCTTTTCAATAGATCTGCCGCATCCTGAGCAGATTGATTTTGGTGTCATTTCAGAAACCATTTCTTCCATCATAAATTCCTCTTTTATAATTATACCTTTAAACACAAAAAATGTGCTATTTTAAAAGCACATTTTCTGCAAAGTTTTATTTTTGATTATTTTATCAAAGTTAACGGATCAACAACTTTTCCGTTTTTATACACTGTAAAGTGAAGATGTGGACCTGTTGAATAGCCGGTTGAACCAACAAGACCGATTTTTGTTCCTGTTGAAACTTCCTGATTCAATTTGCAGAGTTTTTTCTGCATATGTCCGTAAAGACTCTGGTAACCGTTTCCGTGATCGATGATTGCGTAATTTCCGTAAATGTTTGACCAGCCGCAGGCAACTACTTTTCCGCTCAAAGCTGCGTAAATCGAAGTTCCCTGAGTAATAGCCATATCAATACCAGGATGATACTGCTTAACTCCTGTAAACGGATCAGCTCTCCAGCCGCATCTTGAAGTCAGACGATATGAACCTGTTTTAAGAGGATTGATGAAAGTGTCTCCCATTGCCTGGCGAAGAACATTCTTATCAAGCTTTGCACCAGGAATGAAAAGATCCTGACCAACACTCAAAGTTTCTGTATCAAGGTCATTTACATCAAGAATATCAATAACATCGATAGAATATTTTTTTCCAATTGACTGAACAGATTCGCCGGCACATACCTTATGAATAAGACCGTCAACTGAAGGAATACGAAGTTTCTTTCCTGTATTCAAAGCGCGTACGTTATCAATCTTGTTTACGGCAATAATTGTTGAAATATTGTTAAGATTGAACTTTTTAGTAATTCCGCTGATTGTGTCCCCTTTAACAACTGTATAATTAGTAAATGTTACAGGTTCCTTAAAGTTATACGAAATAAGTGCACCTTTAATTGAACCGTCATCTTCAACATCTGAACCAGAAGTCATGGCAAAACGTGCCATTTCTCTGTTAAGAATGTCAATTTCTGCACTTCCTTCTGTTTCAAGAACAAGAGGATTTGCACGGCTTTCAATTTTTACAGCAAATTTGTAAATTCCTACAGGAATACAGCATAAAAATGCCGCAAAAGGAAGAATCCACCAGTTTTTTGAAGCAAAAAATGATAATTTCTTTAATTTTAAGCTGATTTTTGTAAAATCTAATGATAAAGAAGGCAAAAAAGGCTTTTTTACGGCAACTTTTGCTGCCATCGCTCTTTTTCTTGCGCCATGCTTTTTGAGTTTCTTTGTAATTGTAGAGAAGTTAAGGTTAATACTTCTCTGCCGGTTATCAGGACGGCCACCCACGTAACTGATTATTTCCATATATACTCTATCGACAGAAACTATTTCACATATTAGAATAAAATAATGAAAAAGAAATCTATGTCAGTAATATGGTGCGTTATTATCGGGCTTGTCATTGCCGCTGTTTTGAAGATATTCATCATTGAAAGACTGACAGTAGAGGGAATCAGTATGGAGCCGACACTTGGAGACAAAGAACACATTTTTGTCTGTAAAGCGGCTTATGGAATCCAGAATCCCTTCGGGGCAAGCCTTATTGTTCAGTGGGCAACTCCAAAAGAAGATGATTTAATAGTTTATTTCTATAATAATAGGCTTGTCGTAAAACGCTGCGTTGCCGTAGAAAACGCTGCACTAGATTATTTAACCGATTCAGAGTATAGTTTAATGGTGAATCTTGATAAAAAGATCCCGCTTACAAGTGAACAGTATTTTAAGATGAAAAACTGTCCGAAAGTTCCATCAGGCTATATTCTTGCAATCGGTGACAATTACACAGAAAGTTATGATTCACGAAATTATGGATTTATTCCTGTTTCTAACGTTTTGGGGAAAGTTATATGCAGGTAAACGGCTTTTTTTCTAAGGGAAGACTCATTTTTCTGGCAGTTGTTGCCGGCATTTCTATAATCGTAACCTTTGCATCTTACGCTTCACTAGCCTTCAAAGGCACACAGGAAGTTTCTTATACAAGACCGCTGATTGAACGCGGAGCTATTGTCGACCGGAACGGAAAACCTCTCGCAGTTCAGACAAATTTCTATCATTTCGGTGTAACACCAGAAAAAATTTCTGATATCGAAACTTTTGCAAAAGACATCTCCCCTGCCATACTTGCCGACCCGGAAGAAATTGTAACGCTCTTAACTGAAGCAAAAGAAAATCCAAAAACAAAACGCTTTATTTATATCCGCAAAAAACTCGACCAGGTTACATACGAGGAACTTCATCAAATCTGCAAGGAAAAAAAATATAACTTTGCACGCTTTGATAAAATTCCGGGACGCATCTATCCAGAAAACGAACTTGCATCCCAGTTGATCGGATATATGGGCGATGACGGAACAGGTCTTGCCGGCATTGAATATTCAATGCAGCGATACCTTTCTCCGCCGCCAGCACCAGCCGGAGAAAAACAGGATCAGGGAAAAGACATCTTCCTTACAATCGATGCAAACTTACAGTACAAGCTTGAAAAAATCGCAAAACAGGCACTTGAAGATACAGAAGCTGCAAACATCATGATTCTTGCGGCTTCTGCAAAGTCAGGTGAAATTCTTTCTTACATAAGTCTTCCTTCGATCGACCTTAACAATTACACTTCCGGCAATTATGAACAGACAATTGACCGTCCGGCTATGACTCAGTTTGAGCCTGGTTCTGTATTCAAGATTTTCAGTATTGCCGCCGCTTACGATCAGGGACTTTTCAGACAGGATGAACTTTTCTACTGCGACAGATTATTCGAAAAAAATCTTCCATCAGGGGAGAAAGTTAAAATTACCTGTCTTTCAAATCACGGATATTTAACAGCACGCGGAGCGCTTGAAGTTTCGTGTAATGATGTTACTGACCAGATTACTGACAGAATGGATACTGAACTGTTCCTTGCAAAACTGCGGGGCTTCGGTTTCGGACACAGAACATCAATTGAAGTACCTGGAGAAACACCGGGTTCACTTAAAGACACAAAAGACAAATACTGGTCTGCCCGTTCTAAAATGACAATCTCAATCGGTCAGGAAGTCGGTGTTTCTGCCGTACAGATGATGGAAGCTGCTACCTACATTGCAAACGAAGGCAAAGGCGTTCAGCTTACACTGCTTTCAAAAATTACCGACAAAGAAGGAAACATTCTTTACCAGCACGAACCTGTCTATAAGCAGCAGAATATCAAACCTGAAACTGCAAAGTACATTTTAAGCTGTATGCAGACTGGTGCTGAAAAAGGTATCGGATGGCGTGCAAACCTAGGCGACATTACAATCGGTGTCAAAACCGGTACTGCTCAGATGGCAGATACAAAAAACGGCGGTTATTCTGATACCGACTTCCTTTCTGACTGTCTTGCTTTCTTTCCGGCAGAAGACCCTGAAATTATTCTTTACATCGTAATTCAGAAAGCCCAGGGAATTCAGTATGCAAGCCGCATCGTAGCCCCTGTAATTAAAGACTCTGCCGACACAATCATTGACCATCTCGGAATGAACCGCGGCAGCGCTGCAAGTGTGGCTCACAGTGGTAAGATTTCAATTCAGGGAACTTCTCAGATCAAGATCGGAAATTCTCTGCCTGACTTTACCGGCAAATCTAAACGCGAACTTTTAAAACTTCTCGACCGCACAGATATAAACGTTAATATTCACGGTAACGGATGGGTTACAAGCCAGGAACCTGCTGCGGGAACACCGATTACGGAGAACATGAACGTTGACTTGTACCTGGAGTAATAATTTTCAATCAAATACTGGTAAATTAAAACTCCGCTTTCCGCAGCTGTACGCTCTTTTACAGCCAATGATTGACAGTGCATTCGATCTCATTAAACAGGCCGAGCAGAATGTACAAGTTCCAGATTCTGTTGACGTCTTGAATAAAGTTTTTAATTTCTGGGAATTTTCAAAAGCGCGCGATGAAAGCCTTACTGCAAAAGAAAACGGTGTCTTTATCCATTCCGGATACAGTCCGGTTAAAGAAGTCTCAAAACTTTTTTCAGAAAAAACTGACGGCGAAACAGCGTGGATTTTTGCGGGCTTTGGACTTGGCTATGCGCCTGTAGAATTCTGCAAGGTTAACAAAGACAATCTTATTTTTCTAATAGAACCAGATCCCGGATTTTTATTTGCATCCTGGTGCTGCCTTGACTGGACACCAGTGTTTGATCACGAAAAATGCGTAATCATTACCGACACTTCTCCAGAACAGATTATTGCTCTTCTCGAAAACCTCAAGGCAATTGAAAGCACAAAAATCGTAACACAAAATTCCCAGACAAAGCACCAGGAACAATGGTTTAAAAACTTTTTTACCTTACTTGAAAGAAACAAACAGAAACAGAACATCAACGAAAATACCCTCAAGAAGTTTTCTGGCCTTTGGTTAAAAAACAGCGCAAAAAATCTTCAGTATTTTTCAAGCCTCAGCGGAATCAATCTTTATAAAGACATGCTCAAAGAAGAAATTCCAGCAATAGTATGCGCTGCAGGCCCGACTCTCGAAACAGTTCTTCCACATCTCAAGGAATTAAAAAACAAGGCAGTCATCATCTGTGTTGATACGGCATTACGTGCACTTCTTCGTTACCAGATTGAACCTGACTTTATTTTATTGATTGACCCTCAGTATTATGCGGCCTGCCACATAATAGGACTTAAATCACCTTCATCAGTTCTCATAACTGAATCTAGCGTTTATCCTTCGGTAATGCGTTTTGATTCAAGAAAAACTGTTTTATGCGAAAGTCTTTTTCCGCTTGGAAAATATTTTGAAAACAAACTTTTACCTGAACACAGTTTCGGTAAAATTACTGCCGGCGGTTCGGTTTCAACTTCTGCATGGGATTTTGCTAAATTTATCGGCGCAAAGAAAATATATATGGCGGGACTTGATTTAGGTTATCCAGAAAATGTTACTCACATAAAAGGAAGTACCTTCGAAGAAAAAAGTCACAGTACAAGTTCAAAGCTCAAAAGCGCAGAAAACAATCTCTGTTCAATTCTTTTCAGTGCGGCAAACGAAAAATCTGTAAATTACAAAAATGAAACAATTATTACAGACAGCAAAATGAAATTATTCGCCTGGTGGTTTGAAAGCCAGCTTGCAAAAAATCCCCAGACAGAGACATTCTCTCTTTCTGACAAAAGCCTGAAAATTCCTGGAATGAAAACAGTATCGGTTAACGAGCTGCTTTTACTTTCTGACGTAAAAGTAAAAAAAGAAGCTGCAATTTCTGATGCAGAAAAAAACTGTTCTGGCTTTAATCAGGAGGAATTTTCAAAAGCACTTGCAGAATTAAAAGCAATGCTTGAAGACCTTTACGCCCTTTCAAAAAAAGGATTGAATCTGTGCAATAAAATACTTGAACTGCCTCCGACAATTGCAGCGCAGAAGGCTTCAGAAGAGATGAGCTCACTTGAAAAAATTGACAGCCAGATTCTTAACTCACAGGCAAAAGAAGTTGCCTCTTTAGTTTTTCCGACAAAAACACAGCTTGAAGAAATTACACAAAATCAGAAAAAGTATGACATCCCGGTTCTCAATGCAGTAAGCTCAAGCAGAATCATCTACAAGGAACTCATCAAGGCAATCAGACAGTACCAGAAATACCTATGATTTTCTCATCTTTCGAAAATTCCCTTAAAAAAAATCGAAAATTCCCTTAAAACGACTTAAAACAATTAAAAGAACGAAATAAAAAGCTTAAAAAGACAAAAAAAAAGTTGAAAAACCTCACACAGTTTTCCAACTTAATTTCTAATACGGTAAACGCAGGCATCTGGATGTCTATATGTCCGCGGTAATGATCCGTTCTAATTATATTATCGAAATAAATGTGGAAAACTTTAGTAAATTTGACTAAATTTAAGTAAAAATAAACTGAAAAAATTGCCAATTATATGCACTTTTTTCTATTTTTTTTATAAAATAATGCCGATAATTAAAGAGTAGAAGTGGAGTCTTCTTGTCAAAAATGGAAACAATTAAAATTGATTCAATTAAACCAGATCGGGTCTTTAAAGGCGAATTACTGGTAGACAAATCATTCCTTCTCCTCGGAAACGGCCAGAAAGTTACAAGTGAACTTTTAAAAAGTCTTGCCGTATGGGGAATTACTGAACTTACTTTAGATGTTACAAAGGTCCCTGCTCCAATTTTCCATTCTCACTCAGAAAATGAAAATGTCGAAGATGATGAATTTGTTACTCTCGAGAAAAAAGAAACAGAAGCTCCAAAAATGAATACTTCCATCAAGGAAGCTCTCGCAAAAGCCCAAAATTCAAGCAACGAAAAATCACGTCTTAACGGCGTTATGAACGTTTACAATGAATACATGAGCTACATTCACTCAGTCTATACCCGCTTTGCAACACACGGCGATTTTAATAAAGATGAACTTTTCGAAACTGTAAAGGAACTTTGTGTATTCGTTAAAGAAAACAGAAGATATGTTCTCCGTATTACTCCATCTGTAGAAACACGTACAAAGAACTACCTTGTAAGCCATGCAATGCGCTCAACAATTTTTGCAATCGTAATCGGTTTAAAGCTTCACCTGAACTTTACTCAGCTCCAGGAACTTGGAGTAAGCTGCATCCTGCACGAAATCGGAATGCTTAAACTTCCTTCATATCTTTATCTGTCTGAGAAAAAATTCTCTCACGCTGAACGTGCAAAAATTGCAACTCATCCGCTTCTCGGATATCAGATAATGGCTCAGGCTAATTTTGACGTTCCATTGCAGAGAGCAATTCTCGAACATCATGAACACGAAGACGGTTCCGGTTATCCGCAGAACCTTGTTGCAGATAAAATCTCTGACTATGCAAAAATCATTTCTGTAGTCTGCGCATACGAAGCAATGTCGTCTCCTCGTAACTTCCGCGAAGCCCGCACAACTTACGATGCGATGGTTGAAATGCTTAGAAACCAGAATTCAAAATACAACGGAAACGTAATCAAAGCACTTCTCAGCTCTCTTTCAATCTACCCGATTGGTGCTTATGTCTACCTTGCAAACGGAAAAATCGGACAGGTTTGTGACGTTAATCCGGACAATCCAAAAAATCCGATTGTTCAGATTCTCGGCGAAACAGCAGCTGACGGCGAACCACGTACAGTTGAGACAGATGAAGGAATTAACAAAATCGTCCGCGTTATGAACAAAGACGAAGCCCGCGACGCCGTTAAATTCCTTGAAAAGAAATCATCATAAATCGACTTAATAAAATAATTCGATTTAATAAATGAATAAAAAAAGCTTTCGAGTGTGAAACTAACTTCATCAATCGAAAGCTTTTTTGTTTTTATGAAATAATATCAGTTGAAGAACATTCTTATTTTTTCAACTTCTTCATTGAACTTATCGTCAACAACCGGCGGGTGTTCATTAAAATAAAGAATCTGATTTAATTCATCAATATTCCTTACTCCCCACAACGGAATTACATCTTCGTACTGATTGAAAAATCCTTGTGCCAGCGGAATATTCTGAACAAGCCCACCGTAGAGCGGCTTCATTGCAATAAAACCAACATCTTTCTGGCGGCACAAGTTCAATATTTCAAGAGTATCTTCACCTGTCAAAAGATTAAAAGGAATCTGGATTGTTTCAAACAAATCTGATTCCAGAGCCTTCTTTGCAATATCGACAGATTCAGTTACAAATCCGACATGGCGAATCTTACCGCGGTCTTTTAACAACGAAAAAGTTTTTTCAAGTTCATTTAAATTAAAATAATTTTCATCATTAAATTCATACTGAAACAAATCGACATAATCACTCTGAAGTGCAAGTAAACTTTCATCAAGGTCCTGAAAGATTTCTTTTTTTGTCGAAGCATTTGTTTCAGTTGAAAGGATAACATGCTGACGAATGCCAGAAAGACATGCGCCGAGACGTTTTTCACTTTCAACTTTTGAATGAGAAATATCGAAAAAATTTATTCCTGCATCGTAAGCCTTGTGAATCAGGATAGCTGCGTTTTCATCTGTATCAATTTCACTGAGTGACATTGCACCAAATCCAACGCGGCTAACCAGAAGATTAGACTTACCAAGTCCAATGTATTCCATTTTTTTCTTCGTTACTGCAATTATGCTTTTACAACTGGTTTGTAGTTTTTAATTGCTTTCTGAATAAAGAATACAAGGTCATCAAGAGAAACGCGTTCCTGTTCCATTGAATCACGGAAGCGAACTGTTACAGTATTGAACAGATCGTTCTTTGAACCGTCTTCTTTTGTTTCCTGGATTGTGTCGTAGTCTACTGTTACACAGAATGGAGTACCAACTTCATCCTGACGGCGGTAGCGTTTACCTACAGTTCCTGAAACATCGAAATCTGTTACGAAGTCTTCTTTAAGAAGGTGCTGGATTTCTTTAGCTTTTTCAGCAAGTCCGTCTTTCTTCATCAATGGAAGTACTGCAACTGTAATAGGAGCAAGACGTGGATCAAGGTGAAGAACTGTTCTGTAGTCTTCTGGTTCGCCTTCTTTTGCTACGTTCTGTTCTTCGTATGCTTCACAGAGGAACATAAGGAAGTTACGGTTAAGACCAGCAGATGTTTCTACAACGTATGGAACATACTTTTTGTTTCCATCTTCCTGATCGATATAAGACATATCTTTCTTTGAATATGTCTGGTGCTGAGAAAGGTCGAAGTCTGTTCTTGAGTGAATACCTTCGATTTCTTCAAATCCGATTGGGAAGTTGTATGTAATGTCGTATGCATCTTTTGCGTAGTGAGCGAGCTTGTCGTGGTGATGCCATTTAAGCTGTTTTTCTGGAATACCGTACTTCAAGTAGAATGCCCAGCGGTCTTTTCTCCAGCGATCAAATACTTCGTCTTCTGTTCCAGGTTTACAGAAATATTCCATTTCCATCTGTTCAAATTCTGCAGTACGGAAAATGAAGTTCTTGAAAATGATTTCATTACGGAAAGATTTACCAACCTGTGCAACACCGAAAGGTACTTTCATACGGTTAGACTGAACGATGTTCTTGAAGTCTGTGAAAATTCCCTGACATGTCTCAGGACGAAGGTAAATAAGATGTGATTCGTCAGCGATTGGTCCCTGGTATGTTTTGAACATAAGGTTGAATTCGCGGACTGCTGTATATTTCTTTTCTTTTGAACCACAAACTGGACAGTTGATGTTTGCTTTAATGAAAGATTCCATTTCTTCGTGAGACATAGTATCAACTGGTTTTCCAGGATTTGTATCCGGGTTTGCAGCTACAAAGTCTTCAATCATTTTATCTGCACGGTGACGAGCCTGACATTCAAGACAGTCAATCATTGGATCTGAGAAGTGATCAGCGTGACCAGAAGCTTTCCATGTTGTGTGGTGCTGGAAAATTGCAGAATCAAGACCTACTACATCGTCATGAAGCTGTGTCATGTAATGCCACCATTCGTTCTGAATATTTCTCTTGAATTCTACTCCCAAAGGACCGTAGTCCCAGGCACCAGCCTGACCACCATAGATTTCTGAAGCCTGATAAACAAATCCTCTTCTCTTACAAAGGGAAATGATTTTGTCGAGTGTACATGCGTGTACGTCTTTTTCGTTTGCCATTTTTTACTCCTATGTTACGACCCTGGCGTGAGCCGTTTTAGCTTATTCTATATTTGAAAATAGAGATTTTAATAATATCACAAATAAAATCTAGTGTATAGACACAAAATTTTAGGAATGATATAGTAAAAATATGGCAATTATTGAAGTTCGTGACTTATGTAAAGATTATCAGATGGGTAAAACTGTCGTTCATGCCGTTAACAAGGCAAATTTTAAAATTGAACAGGGGGAATTTGCAGCTCTTTCAGGTCCTTCTGGAAGCGGTAAATCTACTCTGCTTAACCTGATGGGTCTTATCGATTTACCTGCATCAGGCTCAATTACATTGAACGGAGTTGATGTTTACAAAGGCTATGATTTACCTTCACTTAAGGCTCTTCCCTTAAAGCTTGATAACCACATTACTTCACTTCGCCGCCAGAATCTCGGCTTTATTTTTCAGAACTTCAATCTTATCCAGGTATTAAATGTTTACGAAAATGTGGAACTTCCACTTAAGCTCGGGGAACTTCCTTCTAAAAGAGCAATGACTCAAACCCAGAAAACTGAATGGATAAACTTTTTGATTGAAACTGTAGGACTTACAAACTGGAAAAATCACAAGCCTTCAGAACTTTCAGGCGGTCAGCGCCAGCGTGTAGCAATTGCCAGAGCACTTGCAACAAAGGCACCGATTATTTTTGCCGACGAACCTACAGCAAACCTCGACTCAAAAAACGGCGACCAGATTCTTGCCCTGATGAAAAAATTAAATCACGAATTAAAGACAACCTTCATCTTCTCAACTCACGATTCAAAAATCGTAGAGATGTCAGATCATGTCATTAAAATCAAAGACGGAATTATTCTCGAAGCGTAGGCTTAGAAATTAACATCAAGCTTCAACTGAATCGCAACACCGTATTTTTGCTGTGTTCCGTAATAAATCGGAATAGCAAAATCAATGTCTGCATTCGGAAGAATGTCATGCCATTTTACACCAGGAACGATTGTGCCGTAACCTTCGTAAAAGTCATGAAAATATTTTAGAGCAAGTGTAAACGGTGAGTCGTTGATTCTTCCCCACACGCCTTCAAACGCAATGTAGTTCTTAAAATATTCTGACGAATCAGGAAGTCCTTCTTTTCCATATCCGTAATAATCATAAATCATCTGGTATTCAAGAATAAAACCAAGATTATATTTTTCACGAGTAGCCCACCATACGCTTCCTGTAGCCTTCATTCGAGGAAAAGAAAGTCCGTCAATCTGAGTATTTACGTGAGTATAATACTGTCCGTAAAAATGAAAATCACCTACCTGAAAGTTTGCATTAATACCGACACAAGGGTCATAATAGCCAGGATCATTTTCTGCCCACATCTTCCAGAAAACATCAAAAGAAATATTACTCAAGTTTGTTTCAACCATTACGGCATATGACAAGTCTCGCGCAGCACTGACTGTATCGTTTTTAAAATTTTCAAGAGTTGTACTTTTATAATTTTTATAATCTACAAGTCCGACGAAATTTACCTTGTTGATAGGGACAGAAAGCTGAACTGTGAATCTTGATTTATCAATATCTGTTTCATTATCATAAAGAAGTTTTTCAGGGTCATGTTCATCAGGGTTATTGTTTTTGTCATCAAGAACATTTGTATCAAAGATTCTTGCATTTCCCCAGTGTACATCTTTTTTTCCGGCCATGATGTATGCATAGTTCCAGAGATTGTAATTGATATAAAGCTCATAAAGTCCTATCTGCATCTGTGGAAAACTTACAAGCAGCGAACCGTGAATACTGAAATAATCATTAGGGCGTGAGGCAAAAGAAACCGTGCTTTCAAAAGTTGCGCCAGGAGCTAAATCAAAAGGATAAAAATAAATGTATCCGCCAAGACGTGAGGCAAGATTTCCGGTTAAGACAATTCCCTTTTTTGAACTCAAATCATTTTCCTGAGCCGGAGGATCTGTAATAATGGCTTCTGTATCTGAAGAATAATTGAACATGTCATCAATATCATCTGACAGTAAATCATCTTCCGATTCAACACTTTCATTTAAAACAACAACAGATTCAGCGTTATCATCAGATGCATTTTCTGATTCAACCTGAACCTGTTCCAGCTCAGAAATGTCTTCTGCACTTTGTGCAAAAACATTTCCTGAAATTAAAAATAAACACCCTGCCAATAAACAGGGTTTGATCAAACTTGTCATAATAAATCAGTTACTCTTATCCTGTAAAAACTGTTTAGAGTATACTGTATTAGGCTGTTTTTGAAAAGTAACATTTGAAATTGAAATCTGTGTTTTTTCGTACTGCATTTTTCCGTCAATTTTAGTACCGCGGAGATTGTCTACAACAAGCATACCTCCAGGTATTGAACGACCGCTAACCTTCTGATAGCTAGGAATTGCTGTAGTACGGAGAAGCTGACCTGAAAGGCTGTAATCTTCCTTTTTACGGATAAGGCCGTCCTCTTTGCTTACCCAGAGTTTAATTGCAGGATAATCAACACCTTTTGAGGTTGCAGACAATTCATACAATACACATGGGAATTTTCCGAGATTTACTTCTTTATAGCTTTTAATTGCATAATCTTTAGAAAAAGTAAAAGGAACTAAATCACTGTTGTTGATGCACGAGTTCTGGAATTTACTCTTTGCAGAAGTATATGTAAACTGCTTGTCTCTTGGATCAAAGAACCAGATTGAATTGTCAAACTGAACATATCCTTTTCCTCTGTCAGCTTCAGGACCTGTAATAAGGATTGTAAACATTGAATTTGAGTCACGGCGGTACATAGTTGCATTAGTAGCAGATTTTCCAGATCCAGGTTTGTCTGTTACGACAACATAATCTGCCTTGTAATCAGTACCAGCAAAGCTTGTGTTTGCATCAGCTTTAGCAAGAAGTTCCTTTGCCTGTGATGCAGTAACCTTTGCCTGTGATACAGTAACCTGTGCACACAATGGACTTAATGAAGCAATTCCCATAATAGAAACTGCAAGGATATTTTTTAATGTAATTTTCATAATAATTGCCTCCAAAAAAGGGCGTTTTTTAAGTTGTTGCAGTAATAGCCCCTACAGGACTTACCCGAACTAGCTTTCTTAATGTAAACAACACAGATAATAAAGTAGTTACTATAATTACGGCAATATATGCCAATATTTTAACAGCGTTCATTGAAGGCGCAAGAGCTCCTCCGGTAAGGAAAAGATCAAAGCCCGACACAAAAGAAAGATTAAACATTGATGCAATTTTTACAATAATTGCAGAAAATACAAAACCTGTCAGACAACCCGAAACAAGAAGTACAAAAGCTTCAGAAAGGAACATACGCATAACTCCAACTGGCTTCATACCGAGGGCACGCATTGTTCCGCTTTCAAGGCTTCGTTTAATGACGATAACCCTGTATGTACTTGAAATTCCTACAGAAATAATTACGGCAAGAAGAATGACGATGGCTGCAACAATAAGCTTAAGCGCCTGAACAAGCATTTTAAGATTTGCTACATTTGATTCAAGAGGAATAAGTGCATAAACAGGTTCTGTCTTTTTTCCAAATTCATCGTAGAACTGTTCTTTCAACATTCCTAATGGGAACATATTAAGCTTCTGTTCAAGTTTTTTCTGAAGACGTGCAAGTTCTCGTTTAGAAGGAGTTCCGTTGAGGTAGTAAACACTGATGCGGTCAATAACACGTCCTTTATTAAGGACTTTCATAAGGGAATCATAGTTGATGTAGGAAGTGTACATTCCGAATACACTTGCGTCCTGGAAAATTCCTGTTAAGACAAGCTCGATAGTATTTACATAACCGTCATCGGTTTTTGAATAAAGGGTAATTGAATCGCCTGCATGGCAGCCAAGCTTTTTTGCGATTGGTTCTGCAAGAAGAACTGTGTCTTCATACCCTTCTTTTTTGTACGAACCTTCGATAAAGGTAAACTTATCAAAAAGCTTTGATTCGTTTTCAAAATCAACACCTATGATGGAACGCTGTCTTACAGAACTTCCTTCAAAGTAGTAGGAATCTTTTGAACCGTCATGATTAAAGCGGTTCATTACAATGACATTTTTTCCATCGAGGCATTCGTAAAGTATCTGGCGTTCCTTTTCTGCATCTTCGTAAGATTTACCAAGGCTTTCTCCGCCTAAAAGCTGAACGTCTCCGCCATAATACTGACGGGCTTTTTCATTCATGGAACCGATCATTCCGTCAGTAATCATAAGTGAACATAAAATAAGACATACACCTACAGCGCAAACTGCAAAAAGTGATTTATACTGGCGGCGTCTTTCAAAAATTGATTTAATGGCAAGCTTCAGATAAAACATTCTTAACGTCCCCTATCCTAGATATGTTCCATAGCAACAACAGGGCTTGTTTCAAGTGCAATGTGCACAGGATAAAGCCAGCCGATTATTGCAAGCACAAGAGACAGCAGCATGCCGCGTCCAAGGTTTGATAAAGTAACAACAGTCTTTAACTGACTGCCGCCAAAAAGCTGAATCAGATATGAATTTGAAAAAGTAATATTTGCATTTACAAGAAGCTGGTTTCCGAGAAGCCCGAGAAGACAGCCTAATATACCTGCAGTAATTGTAAGAAGCAGTGTTTCGCAAAGATATTCTGCTGCTATGAATTTTCTGTCGGCACCGATTGCACGTAATGCACCGGTTTCTTTAGTTCTATCCATTGCGGCAATAATCAAAGTATTATTTACAACGATAAAACCAGTTCCGATTAAGAGAATGATTCCGATATTAAAAATAAGCCGCATCCAGTAAACATACTGGGCAGACATTCCGGCAGCTGCACGCCAGTTGACGGCAGTTACGTTATATTCTGCTTTCTTAAAATAAGCATTAAGTTTTTTTACAAACCTGTCGTGATTTTTACCTGGCTTTAATTTACAGATGATGTAGTTCCAGGTTGTATCAACTGAATCTTCTGCTTCGCAAAATTCTCCTTCACCTGCAGTTTTACCAGCTTCAACAACTTCGGAATTTTCAAAACTGTTTTCAGTACCGGACAATGTATCATCACTAAACAATGTATCATCACCAAACAGCGAATCATCGCCGAACATATCATCCATATTGTCAAAATCATCAATCATGGAACTATGACTTTTATCAATATCAAGAGTTCCCGAAGCCATTGATTCAATACCCAGCAGGGAACGGACAGTTTCTGGTTCACAGAGAATAATGTTATCCTGAAGATCATTGTGTACGCGGTATTCATAAATTCCAGAAATAACTCCGCCACGCAATGTGTATGAAGAACCATTGCTTGAAATAAACTGAACTTCATCTCCAGGCTTTACATCAATGCTGCATTCATCATGAAGTTTCTGCTGCATTGTTCTATTGATAAGAACGCCTTTATTTCCGGGAATATATGTCGAGCCTTCAACAATTGAAATACCGCTCATGATTTTAAAATAATCATCAGAGTCAACGCCGAAGAGCACTGCCATTTTATTGATGTCACCGATTTTAAGAGCTGCCTGACCTGTAAGCTGAGAAACACAGTCTTCAAGTTCTTCCTGAGCTTTAATAAATTCAATTACATTGTTATAAGGAATAATTCGAGGAAGTTCAGAAAGTTCTCCGGTAACTGGAGTTTCATCTCCAAAGAGACTCATTGGAAAATCAGTCTTTGGTCGCACTACGACATCGCCTGTAAAACTTGTAGAGAAAGTTTTTTCGATACCGTTTCCGGTACCGTCAAAAACTGCATTTGCCATAACCATTATCGCAATAGAAAATGCAATAAAAAGAATTATGACTAATGAACTTTTTCTCGAGATGATATTTTTAAAAGCAAAGCGCAGTGTAAACATTAATAATCCTGATTAAAATCTTGCTTTAAAATCTTCGTATGATTTTTCAATACCGGCTTTAAAATCTGTAGTTGCTTTCCAGCCGAGAGCTGTAAGACGAGAAACATCACAAAGTTTTTTTGGAGTACCGTTTGGCTTCGTAGGATCCCATTCCATTACACAGGTACGACCTTTTGCATCAGCATAAACTACATCGCGAACAAGTTCTGCAACAGATTTAATTGTCTGGTCTTTTCCAGTTCCGACATTAACAAAGTCACCTGTTTCTGTACGGAGATCTTTTGCGTCACAGTTTTCCATAAGGTAAACAACTGCATCGGCAAGATCTTCACTGTAAAGGAATTCGCGTTCCGGAGAACCGTCGCCCCAAAGGTGAACGATATCCTCGCCGCTTGTTTTAGCTTCGTGGAATTTACGGATCAAAGCAGGAAGTACGTGAGAACCCTGAAGGTCGTAGTTATCGCCAGGTCCGTAAAGATTTGTAGGCATAACAGAAAGATAGTTTGTTCCGTATTCGATGTTGTATTTTGTACAGAGTTTGATTACTGAGATTTTTGCAACGGCATAAGCATCGTTTGTAGGTTCTAGCTGACCTGTAAGAAGGTATTCTTCTTTAAGCGGCTGAGGAGCCATTTTTGGATAGATACAGGTAGAACCAAGATTCATAAGTTTTTTAACGCCGTTCTGGTATGCAGCTTCAACAATGTTAAAGCCGATCATCATGTTCTGGTAAATGAACGCTGCAGGATGTGTAGAGTTAGCTCCGATTCCGCCTACGTGAGCTGCAGCCAAGAAAACGTATTCAGGTTTTTCTTTTGCAAAGAATTCATTTACGGCAGACTGATTTGTAAGATCAAGTTCTGAATGAGTGCGTGTAATAATATTTGTATAGCCTTTAGCCTGAAGGTTACGGTAAATAGCGCTGCCTACAAGACCGCGATGTCCGGCAACATAGATTTTAGCATTTTTTTCCATAGTAAATTCCTGATAAAAAAAGTTAGTAAATTATACTAAACATAGAAGAAAACTTCAATTTAACTAGATGCAAACAGCATTATGCCCATACAACCCACAAAAGTGCGGCAGCGGCGGCTGTTGTAAGCAAAGTAAACGGTGCGGCAATCTTAAGGAATCCGCCGAAGTTTACCGGGTGTCCTTCATCTTTAAGGATTCCCATTGCAACAACGTTTGCAGAAGCTCCGTAAGGAGTAAGGTTTCCGCCGAGGCAGGAACCGATCAAAAGTGCAAACATAAACAATTCAGGCTTAATGTTCATCTGTTCTGCAATATTTCCGGCAACAGGAAGCATTACGATAATATATGGAACATTGTCAACAAATCCAGAAATCAGGATTGAAACAAGAAGAATAAGCACAAAGCCTGCAAAAACATTGCCTTTTGTGGCACGAGCCATAAAGTCTGCGAGGTTCTGCAAAAGTCCGGCTTCAGAAATAGCACCGACAACTACGAAAATTCCCATTAAAAAGAAAATAGTTTCCCAGTCAAGACCGAAAACAAGTTCCTTAACTTCCTGACCATTTTTTTTCTGCGAGAAGATATACCACAGAAGGCCAAGGATTCCGAGGGCCATTACATAGCAGCCGCTCATATAAGTTAATCCGTCACTGAAGAACGAAATAACTGCAAGTCCGAAAATCATTGCAAGAAGGAGAATAAATGGAATCCAGCTGATAACAGGTTCTTTTTCGACTTCAGATTTATCCTTGTATTTTGCAAAGAAGCAGTAGAAGAAAAGACAGCCTACAAGAAGACCAGCCTGAATAAAGAAGAAGATTGAAATTTTCCCTTGATGGATAAAGAAGTCGTTGAAAGTGTAACCTGAATAGCTTGCAAAAATCATGCTCGGAGGATCACCTACAAGAGTTGCAGTTCCTTCAAGGTTAGACATAACGGCAAGTCCGATCATAAATGGAACTGGATTAATCTTAAGTTTTTTACTGATAGACATAGCGATAGGTGCCATTACAAGAACAGTTGCTACATTTTCTACGAAAATAGAAATGAATCCGGTTAAAGCAAGAATCATTACAACTGCGACGCCTGTTGAACGACAGCTGCCTACGATAGCATCGGCGATAAGAGCCGGAACTTTTGAATAAAGGAACAAAGCAGCAATAGTCATTGCCCCTACATAAATCATAAGAACATTCCAGTTGATGAGCTCAGCAAAAGTATGCGCAAGCGGGAACCAGACTGACGATTCTGCTACATTAAGTGCAACCTGACCGTTTTTGAAAACAGCGCCCGGACATAACATTCCTAATGCAATCAAAATTACTGCCGCAGCGGTAGTAAACCATACTTTTTTGTCCTGAAAAATAATGACAAAAAGATACATTAAAAGTGCTATTGCAAGAATAATCCACTTTAGTTCCATATAATCTCCTATAATCTTTATAATATAATCCAAATTGCATTTTTTGTTAATCAGGGAATCACCGTCCGCCACAAATTCCTCACATATTGTCAAAATGTGGTATAATTAAAAAAAGAGGCGTTTATGATAAAAGTTCCTGTAAAAGTGAAAATTCCTTTTTTATGGGGAAAATCAGTTTTCAAAAAAGAAAACTGGTCGCAGATAAATCTCATTGTCGGTCCGAACGGGTCAGGAAAAACTCTTATTTCTCAGGGAATTGCAAGTCAGTTTGCAGATGCAGGTTATTCAGTTAGGGCCTTCAACACAGAGCTGGTAGACGAAGAAGAAACATATTACACGTTAAGCAAAAGCCCTCACATTCAGCACAAAATTGAAAACGTTCTCTCAAACATGTTTGCAAAAACAATCAGGTTTGAAAAAGGTTCCGACAACACAATCATTCCGATTGCCGTAAACAAGACACAGAACCTTGAATACAGCATTACCAGAAACGAATGTCACGGACTAAAAAAAATCATTTCACTTCTGGCGATGCTTTATACCGAGGAATCTAACGCAACCTGCCTTATGATTGACGAACCGGAACTTCATCTTCATCCTCAGTTTCAGAATTTCTTCATGAATGAAATTCGAAAAACCGCAGAAAAAAATCCGCAGAAAATTTTTTTTATCATTACGCATTCACCGTTCTTTATTGATTTAAAAACACCTGAAGAACTTACAGGCGTTGTTGTCTGTCACAGCAATAAATGTGCAACATCAATCGATAAACTTTCTGAAAACGATTACGGACTTTTTAAAAGATTTCTTCCGAGATTCAACACTTATCACAAGCAGTTTTTCTTTTCTGACAACCAGATATTTGTCGAAGGCTATACTGACCAGCAGATCTTCTCTACCCTGCTTTCAAAGCTTGACTCAAACATTTCTACTGCCGGCACCGGAATTATCGACGTCGGCGGCAAAGACGAACTTGGTGTATTTTTCAAAGTCTGTTATCTGCTTGGAACGAATGCGAGAATCATCACTGATTTAGATTCGCTGTTTGCAGGAAAACTCCGTGAAGGTCTTTTTAAAGACCGCCGTGTCCAGCAGTGGCTCGATAAACAGGCTGAGAAACAGCAGGACTTTTTGAAAACTATTTTTTCTGCACGCTCTGAACATGTGACTTTTTTAAGACTTGTTTCAAGGCTTGAAAGATTCCTTGTTGATGCAGGAAATATGATTATCGAAAACCAGTCTGTACTTCCGTCACAGTTAAGCGATATTCAGATGAGGCTTAGAAAATTCAAAACAGAACGCGATGATGCAGAACACCTTGATACTTACAAGACTGTAATACTCCAGGCAATTTTAAATGAAGGGGAATTTATAACGAAATTCATTTTTAATAATGACAGAACTATTGTTTCAAAAATTAAAAATCTTCTTTCACTCTCCCTTGCAGCTGCGGAAGCCGCGAGAGTTTATATTTTACCTTCAGGCTGTATCGAACATTATTATACAAGAAACCCAGTTCACTATATGCCGATCAGCGGTAAAGATAAATTATTCCACGAAGAACATGATTACATGCAGACTCTAACAAGTGACGAAATTGAAAAAAATTATCCGGTTTTAAGTTCGATTACACAGAGAGCGTGTGCAAGAATATAAAAAAAATTTGACATAAAAAAAATGTACCTCAAAAATTGTCACCAAATTTTGAGGTACACTTCTCAATCTGAGCTTTATTTTTTCTTTAAGTTTATAAACAAAAATGCTTATAAACTTAAATCAATTTAATTAAGCCTTTTTAGCTTTTGCCTGTCTCTGGAAAGTTTTTACACCTTCAACTACGAGAATAACGGCAAGAATTGCCATTGCAGCAGCAAAGATAAGCTGGAACCAGTTACCCCAGTTTGTTGCAACAGGATTTCCATCTGCACCAAGTACAAGACCTGCAATAAGCTGAACCTGTTTGATTACTGTCAAAACAAGACTTGTCAATGTAGCCGCAAGCATGAAGATCATTGGAATGATGAACATTTTGTTGTTCTTTCCAACTTCACCAAGCCATGCAGCAACAGCAAGAAGTGCGATACCAGCAAGCAACTGGTTAGCAGCTCCGAAGAGAGACCAGATTGCAGACAATTTAAGGAATCCGAGTGTAGAACCGATTACAACCATCAATGCTGTTCCGAACAATGGATTTGCAAGAAGCTTACGAACACCTTTTGCATCTTTCCATGTTTCTTCACCTTCTTTAAGGAAGAGTTCTGAGAACATGAAGCGGCTCAAACGAGTTGCTGAGTCAAGTGAAGTCAAAGCAAATACAGAAACAGCAAGTGTCAAAAGAGCACTGATTGTATTGTAGGTTCCAGAACCTGGCTGACCGAACATAGTAGCAATACCTGCACCAAAAGCTGCAGATGGAGAACCATATGCTCCGCCTTTCCAGCTTGCCCATACAACACCAACAGCGATCAAAGAAATTACACCGAGAGCAGATTCAATAAGCATTGATCCGTAACCGATTGCCTTAGCATTCTTTTCGTTATCAAGCTGTTTTGAAGTTGTACCAGATGCGATCAAAGAATGGAATCCAGAACAAGCACCACAAGCAACAGTAATGAACAATGTAGGGAAAATAAAGTTTCCGTTTACTACCCAACCTGTAAATGCAGGGATTTCAAATTTAACGTTACCGCCAAATGCAGAAAGAATAATTCCGACAAAAGCAACAAGAATCATTGCATAAAGAAGGAATGATGAAAGGTAATCACGTGGCTGAAGCATGATCCATACAGGAATCAATGAAGCAACTGCGATGTATACTGCAACGAAAATAATCCAGCCAGTACGTCCCATTACGATACCATAGTTAAGACCGAGAATTACGATTCCTACGATGCCGGCAATACCGATGATTGTTGCAGGAAGTGTTTTAAGTCCACATTTGTTAGTAAGGATACCGTAGATTACTGCGAGAACAATAAAGAGAACAGAAATCATTGCTGTTGTCTGATTGTTTGTAGGATTAGCAGTAATGCCGAATGATGTTCCTGCAGCAGCAAGCTGTTCAGGAGTTGTAAAGAATGTTCCTGCAACAACGTTTACAAACGATGCAATTACAAGAATCAATACGAGAAGTGCAAAGATGATGAACAATTTCTTTGCAGTTTTTCCCATTGATGATTTGATAATTTCACCAACAGATTTACCATCATGACGGATAGAAGCGAACAATGAACCGAAATCCTGAACGCCACCAAAGAAAATACCACCAATGATACACCACAGGAAAACAGGAACCCAACCAAAAGCAGCTGCAAGGATAGGACCGTTAATAGGACCAGCTCCGGCAATTGATGAGAAGTGATGTCCCATCAATACAGCAGGTTTTGCTTCTACATAGTCAACGCCGTCTGGAGTTGATTTTGCAGGAGTATTTTTTGAAGGGTCAATTCCCCACTGTTTTGCAAGCCATGAACCGTAGAATACGTATCCGGCAAAAAGCAAAACGATTGCAGCAAGAATAATTAATAATGCTGTCATTTTTATTCCTCCAACGGAAAACAATTAAGAATCATATTGTCAAAGTCATTTACATGACAAAAGACCAGTTTTATTAAAAAGCTTTTTAATATCCCTTCCCTGAAAATTATTTACGACATTTCCAGTTGAAAGATCGAGAGCACAAAGCTTAAAATTGCTCCAGCCATATAATCCGAACTTGTAATTTTTTGACATATGAAGTTTTCTTGCAGTTTTTTTCAATTCCCCGGAAAAAGCATCTGCAAGCACAATTAATGTTACGTCGGAATTTCTATGTCCGTTATATGGTTTTACTTTATCAAGGCCAGCTTTCCAGGCCAGAGAACTGAGTTCACCTAAAAGGAAAGAATCAAGACATTGCTGGGTTGAAAAATAAATGAATTCATTTGAATCAATATCAGCAATTTTCGCAGCTTTTACGAGGAGATAATTTTCTGTATGACATCGGAATTCTGCTTCGGCTGCAAAAGGTGGCGTTACATCTTCTTTTTTAACAGTGTAATAACCTTCATAAGCCGGAAGGAGTTTCGAAAGAGCTTCTTCAGATTTCATAATGTTCGTCCTAATTCAAATACAAACATTATAAACCTTAACATATTATACTTCAATAATTATATTAAAAAACTTTATTATTTTTTAACTCGGGCAATATACTTGCTGAGAATCCTTTCTGGCATATAAGAAAGCTTTGCCTGGCGAAGCCCTGGATGGTTAACGTCACTTTCACGGTTTATATAAAGAAGGTCAGGATATTTATTCTTGAGGATTTTTGCAAATTCCCGGTTGATCATATTATAGGAACCTTTTACTTCGTCTGAGGCTTTTTCAAAAACAGTGTCGTAAACCGTTGGGCTTATTCGCTGCCCTGCAGTAAAGGCTGCCACTTTACCGTTTACGTAAAGAACAATTCCGTCAGCTCCGATCTGGTCAAGGCAAGGAAGAAATTCGTGCATTGCCTTTTGTTCAAAATCAAGGCTGGGATTTTTTCCTTCTGACTCAAGACGGCTTAAATACCATTTGTCTGCAAAATCAAGAACTTCAGCAATATTTTCTGAATCAAGCATCTTTACAGACCAGTCATTGTATTGAGAAAGAAATCCGTTAATATGATTACGTTTTTTCGAGAGTTTTTTTCCGGCAAGTGAAGAAAGGGCTTCTATACTGTAAATGTAATCAGAATTTCCCCTGTCCTCTTCAATTTCAAAGGTTAACGGAAATTCCTCTTCAAGAAATTTTACCTGTTCGGCTGTAAGGCGTTCAAAACACAAATCCTTTTTCTCCAGCAGCTTCTGCACAGTTTCTTTAACAGCGGTCTTATCTGAAGAAAAAGGAAAATAAAAAGAGTTATTTTTTTCTATTCGTATAACAAACGATTTACAGTCGGAACAAAGCTTAAAGCCGTATTTTTCTCTCCATACAAGAAATCCCAAAAAACAGTCTTCGCATGCAGATGAATTTTTTGATGCAAGAATTTCTCTTATCTGTAAATCGTCCGTAGATAAAGTCATAGATCTAATATATAGAAATTGACTTTAGAAATCAACGATCTCCATATTCTTTACTGTGGTCGATTTTTGACTTTACCTGTACCTGTACCTGTTCATGTTTTTTATGATTTTCATTTCTGTGTGAAACATGCTTTTCGTGCTTGTGATGATTTGCTTTTCTGTTAGACACGTGTTCGACCTGTCTGATTTTTCTGTTGGAAACGTGTTCCTCGTGTCTGATTTTTCTGTTGGAAACCTGTTTTATGTGTTTGGTATTGCCACAATTGTTTTTATCACACTTGTTATTTTCACACTTGTTATTGTCACACTTGTTATTGTCACACTTGTTATTGTCACACTTGTTATTGTCACACTTGTTGTTATTAACATTAAAATCAATTGTAATATCAGATTTTACATTTGGTCTGAAATCTGGTTTGAAATCATTTTCGTGTCTGATTTTACTGTTCTGGTTTGACTTTGCAAAAGCTGCAGTTCCTGCAACAAAGGCACATGCCATAATAATGATTGTCTTTTTAACTGTCTTTTTCATAATTTTCGCTCCTTAAAAAAAAAGTGTTTCATTTTTTCTGTGTAACTCAATCAGTATCTTTCGTACACAAATCAATCTTTTACGCTTTTTGTATTCACAGAATACATTCAAAAAATTACAAAATCATCCTCAAGTTACTAAGAAGAAAATAAGTAGATTCTTACCTTTTGTTTTGTTCAAAAATTAAACTTTTTAGTTTATAATTCATTTATATATCAAAAGGAATTTTCATAAATCCGTAATTTTTATAACAGGAAAATAAAATGGCAGAAAAAACATATAAAATATTAATTGTAGAAGATGATGCAGGAATCAGCGATTTTATCAATCTTGAACTTAAGCATGAAGGCTTTGAAACTGAAGTGGCTGCAACAGGCCGCAAAGCACTTACAAGCTTTGAAAGCTTTAACCCTGATTTAATTCTTCTCGATGTTATGCTCCCAGAACTTAGCGGCCTTGAAGTTCTTCGCCGCATAAGAAAAACTTCAACAGTCCCTGTAATTATGGTAACTGCCCGCGGAGAAACTTATGACAGAGTTAATGGTCTTGATGCGGGCGCTGACGATTACATTCCAAAACCTTTCGAAATCGAGGAACTTCTTGCAAGGATGCGTGCTGTTTTACGCCGCATTACAGTAACAGAAAATTCACCTTCAGTATTAAAGCTCCGCGACCTTGAAATCATTCCAGATGAAATGCTTGTAAAACTTAAAGGCGAACCGATTAATCTTTCAAAAACAGAATACATGATGCTTAAGAATCTTGTAGAAAATCCGGACAAGGTTTATTCCCGCGATGATCTGATTGACGTAATCTGGGGCAAAGGTCACTTTATTGATGAAAACACAATTGATGTTTACATCGGTTACCTCCGCTCTAAAATCGACAATACAGTTAAAGAAACTTATATTAAAACTGTACGCGGTGTCGGATACAAACTTTTAAGTTCAAAAGAATAAAAACAATTAATGTTTGAACAACTTTTTTTAACAGAACTATTTATAAGGAAAATATGAAATCAAAAAAGAAACTATCAATTTCTACAAAACTTGCCTTCAGATTTACATTTATTCTCTCTGCAGTTGTAATTCTGCTTACATTAATTTTTCACAGAGTTCAGCTTGCAGACCTTAACTATCAGAGAAGCCAGGAACTGAATCTTTCAACATCAATTACAAGTAAAGCTTACAAAAACTATATTAAAAAAAATCATAATCATGATTCTTTTTCAATGGGAAGAGTTCCTAAACATCTGACTTACACAGTATATGATATCTCTTCCGGTAAAAATAAAATCATCGCAACTAATGCTGAAGAAATTCTTTTTTTACCGCTTACAAGTGAAAAAGCAAAAATCTATACTCAAAAAAGTTCCGGCGACACAAAAGATTTAAAAATCATTTACGTTGCTTACCCGATAGATGAGTATCCAAGCATTATTGTCCAGACATGGATTGATTTACAGAACGATTCCCTTTACACAATCAGACACAATATGCCGCGGATGATTCTTGCAATGCTTATTCCGATTCTTGTAATCTGCTATTTTATTGCCTGGCTGATTGCAAAAAGAATAATGAAACCAGTTGTCAAAATGACTGAGGCTGCAAAACATATTTCAAGTTCGAACCTTGATTCCCTTATCCCGCTTAAAAATAACGGCGATGAAATTGACCAGCTTGCAATGACCTTCAATGATTTATTCAAACGCCTTAAAATTGATTTCGACAGGGAACGTCAGTTTACAAGCGATGTTTCTCATGAACTTAAAACTCCTGTCGCAGTAATTTTAGGTCAGGCAAATCTTCTCCGCCGCTGGGGAAAAGACGATCCTGCCCAGCTTGATAAATCAATCGGTACAATTATTTCTGAAACAAAATCAATGGAAGCTATTATCCAGAACCTGCTTCAAATGACAAGAATTGAAAGTGGCCGCATACTTCCCTCAAAAGAGGAATTTTTACTTTCTGAACTGACTTCCAAAATCCAGCAGGAATTGCCGGCGCTCGATAATTCAGCTGAAATAAATTTTGACTTTGATGATTCCTTAAAAATAATCACAGATTTTGAACTTTTGCATCAGGTCCTGATGATTGTAATTTCTAACAGCCTTAAGTTCTGCCCTAAACCGCTTGTTCTTAACTTCAAAGCTGCATCGCAGAAAGATTCGATAACAATTTCTATTTCTGATAACGGACCTGGCTTTAAAGAGTCAACCTTACCGCATGTATTTGAAAGATTCTACCGCGGAGACGATGCCCACACCAGAAGCGCCGGCGGAAGCGGTTTAGGTCTTTCCATAGCACAGACGATTGTCGAAAGCCTTGGCGGTACAATTACCGCATCAAATGACGAAATGACAAAAGGTGCAAAACTGACAGTTAGTTTACCATAAAATAGTGCCGCTGACCTAGAATCAGCGGCTTTTTACTATATATGTAGTGAGATTTTCGCATTTCTATTGAATTTGACTTGAAAATTTAGTATCTTTATAACCAAATTGCAGATTTTTTTCGGGAAAATTGATTTATCGAAGATTCCGTCAAAAATAGAAAAACTTAAGGAGTTTTCAATGACAGTTAATGACATTAAAAATGCCAAAATCAA
>SAMEA3663208__coassemble_135_pt1 | contig 36640 bp, 28 predicted proteins | sample SAMEA3663208__metabat2_high_PE_016 | metagenome-assembled genome bin SAMEA3663208 (sample SAMEA3663208) | pig gut metagenome | biome: pig gut; feature: pig-associated habitat; material: faeces | place: China | collected 2013
TTTTGCAGCTAAATCCACGTTTTTGCAAAATGGAGACACAACATATTGTCTCGCTTCAAACCTTCGGTTTTTCGCTACCCCTTCTGCGGGCTCAAGCGCCGCCCGCAACACCTGCTCTATATATATCTATTAATCAAATCTTTTAATATTGGATCATCGATAGAATCTATTTTAGATTGATCAAAAACAATTTCATTTTCAGATATAGATATTATCATATCTAATATATCTTCAATTTGCTCTTCGGAAAATCCATATTTCTTTAGGAGAATAATTTTCTCGTCAATTGTTCCATATCTTAAATATAAAATCATTTGTTTGGCTCTTGTATCAGATGTTAAATCAAAATAAACCATAAAAGCTGTTATAAAAGGTTCTTTCAATGATAATTCAACTACTTTATCTACATAATCGTAAGTATCATAAACAAGAGTGTCATAATCAAAATCCAGCAAACTTTTACCTACAAAATATGATGGAGGGCATTTTTCTTTGTTTATATCTGGCAAATGACTAGGAATAGGAGAAAAATCTAACTTATTTTGACTTAACCGCATATCGCGCTCATTTTTAGAGATAACTCCAGAAATATACTCTTGGTTTATTTTTCGAATTATATTTCCATGAGCCAAATAATTATAGCGAAGATTTAATATTTTCTTAAATGAATTACCTTGAAACTCCCACAATAGGATTGTTAACCCAGAAGAAAAAATATATTTTTCTCCTGCTTTCATTTTTCGCCCAATATAAACCTCATATAATTCAATAAAAATAGATTTCACAATATCCTTTTCACTAGGAGAAAAAGAACCATAATCTCTCATTTTTTCTAAATCTATAAATAGAATATCTAACAATTGTTTTAGTAATTCTTTGGTATGATTTTGTTTGAATCTGTTTAAACGGCTTTCAGGCTCATTTGTTTCATTATCGATTTGATTATTTTTAACTCCATCTATCGATTCTTTAAGAAATAAATCATCTTCTTGAATATCTTGATTTATAACCGATTTTTCAGAAAGCTTTGATTCTCCACATATTCTTTCTGAAAATTTTTTTGAATTATTTACTATTACAAAACCATAATCAAAATGATTTATAATTTGGGTTGTTCTACCAGCTCTACCGATAAGATTTTTCAATCCTAGATTCTTAGAATCAAGGTCTCCATAAAAGCGAAAATTATCAATATATATTGCATCAAAAGGCATATTAATACCTTGTAACAGTGTTGATGTTGAAAAACAAATTCTAGCATATCCTTTCGTAGTAAATCGCTCTAATAGAAACCTAACATCTAATGGTATTGAGCCATGATGAATTACTATACCTTTTCTTAACAAATTAACAAGCATAGAATTGCGTTCATCTTTTGCATCAATCAATTCTTCAATTCTATCTATAATTATATTCGCTTCAGGATTACTAATATTCTCGCATAATTGGATATACTGATTAAAAGCAGATAAAATTCTTTTTTCTGTGATGTCCTTTTTTGAAACAAAAAACAATACAGTTCTTTTTTGTTCCAGTAATTCTAATATTATGTCATGATCAAATGTTATTTTATTCTTTTTTAAATACCCACCTTTATTAAATGGATTGAATAAATAAAAACCTTCCTCTTTTTTCTCTATGAAAATTTTCCCTACGGTATTTTGGGGAAATGTTTTTGATTTACCTTTAAGACCCAATTTTTGTAACTGAACTTCGGGATTATTAATAAATGGATGAGCAAAAATTTTTTTTGCATTAGGAAATTTCTTGTTGGCTTTATTAACAATATTAATAAAGTTTATTCCTCTTTGTTTATCATCTGCTAATTGGGCTTCATCAAAAAGAAACATATCAACATTAAAAACAAATTCATCTTTATATATTTCACTAAGTCGTTCTGGCGTAAGAACGAAAACTCTTCTTTTTGTTCGTAGTATATTAATATCTTCAATAAATGGTAGAATTAATATTGCTTTGTCATCTACAAAAGTTTCTCGTAATACATATATATATTCTGCTACCAAAGCACGAGATGGTACAACTATAACAACATCATTTTTACATTCGGAAATTAATTTTCTTAATAAAAAAGATTTTCCTGCACTTGTGGGAGCTGAAAATGAATATATTTTGTTTTCTTTAATGTCTTTATATAATGCATATTGAATTGGTGTAAACTTCTGCTTAGTATCTTCAAAAATATAATCACGAAAAATTTTATACGAAAATGCTACTAAAGAATCGGGAAGTGAAGTTTTATAAAATAAGCCGAGTAAATACATCAATTCGGGCTCAAACTTTGAGAAAAAATCTAAATGATAATATTTTAAAATAGCCAATTCAGATAACACACTTTGATCTATAGGACCTTCCTTATGCAATATGTTGACTAATTCATTAATGCGGACTTCTATTTCTTCTGGTTGTTTATCTATATAGTTAAAAATCATTGAATATGTACTCCAATAAGATAAAGCGTTTGAGCTTTATTAACCAAAGTTCTAATATCTGTGTTTTTTAGAGCGTTTTTTTTAATTAGTTCTAAATTATTGGAATTTACAGAAAATCCCATTGCAAAACACCTTTTCCCATCATTCAAAAGACGATATACCGACTCGTCAGATGCATTCAAATTCTTAAGATATAACAAATCTCCATAATCTTTTTTTTCATCATCCGAAATAAACCTAACAACTTGTTCTGCAGCTCTACCATATGCATTTCCATTTGAAATATACTTGGCTTCACCAAAGGATAAAAGTTGTTCAGGAGTTTCTGTATGAAAATCAAATCCGTGATTATTTTTTATTTTTTCCTTCCATAACTCAGCAAGTGGAAATTCCTTATGATTTAATTGAGTTTTTAAACTCTCTAAAGAATGAAGAGATATCATATATTCACCAAACTCTTCTGAAACTGTATTTTGTAAACTTTGAGTTGTAAACAATTTTACTAATTCAGAAGCAGTTGCTTTAACCTTTGTTTCAAAAGATACCTTAGAAACAGGATCTAACTGATTTATCCAAGAATTCTCTGAAATAATTGAAATTAAAGATTTTGCATCATCAGAAATACTATCGACTATGATATCCAAATAATAAATATCACATGGTGTTTTATCGTCCAACAGAGTAATATGTTCACATGAAGCGATTTTCAAACCTCAATCTCCCCAAACATAAGCTTTGGTAACAAACCATCTCGTATTTCAGCAAGCCTTCTGTTTTCCATATCCAAATTTGCTATTTGTTCATCCAAGTTTGAGATAATTTTCTCAAACTTATTCATATCACTTTTTGAAGGGATAACAACATTCATATTATTTAATGCGTTTTGATTTATGGATCCAAAAACTGTTCCTTCACCATTAAATACTTCTAAGTCTTTTTTCAGGGAATTCATTGTGTAATAAACAAATGACTGATGATTTTCTTTTGTTCTAATTGCAGCTAAACCTCGTCCGATACAGCAATCTTCATTTGCTATATTCAAGTCGCCAACAGGGGCTCGGACACTCATTAAAACATCATTTGTTTTTGCGATTCGTTTTGGTTCTGTTGTATACAATCGTCTGGTAGGGAATCTTGTTCCGAACTCTGCACGACCTTGATAGAAAACAGTTCCATTTCCATCTTCGTTATAACTTGAACCATCAGGAGATTGTCCCATTGTAATTTCTGCTATTTCCGACAATTTTCCAACTTTCCACCCCTCCGGCATTTCTCCGCCGAATGGTTCAAAATCTACAAACCAGCTCTTAAAAATTGTCTGGGCTTGCTGCTCTAAATTTTGGTTTATCTTATTGTTCAGTTCTATTTTGTCATCCAGTGATGAAAGTATTGCTGCAATTTTTTGCTGTGTGGGAAGTGGAGGGAGTTTAAATTTAATATCTGATAGAATAGGAACGTATAAATTTTTTTGAACACTTCCAACTGCAAGATGTTCAAACGAAGATTGCATATTAAGAAGTACATAAAAAATAAACTTATAATCAACTGTTGAATTAGGAGCTATATTAATTACCGCTCGATTTCCACACATAAAATCTTTTAATATTCCTAATCGACCAATAGTCCCGGATTTACTAATTGCTATTGTATTTGGCTTAAAAAGAAGTGCACTTTTCCCTGCGCTTTCAAATCCTTCTTTGGAAAGTGTTCGTGTAGTGTTATAGACAAAACTATTATTTAAATCTGTTGCTCGCAACCATTTTATTTCACCATCAAAAAATTCTGGATGTGTCTGTGCAGGGTTTACATACCCCTCTTGAAATGAGCATACATCTCCAAGTTTTATTTCTTTCCAATCTTCCATTCTAAATTCCTAATTCATCATTCCTAATTTACCGCCCACCTGCGAGCTTCCCCGCGTTAGGCTATGGAGCCCCTTTAGTTGCCAGCTTGCTGGCAATGAGCGTTAGCGAAGGGCGGAACAGCCGACGGCAATTTGTTGCCGGAACGCCTTAAATCTTCCACCCAATCCCTTCCAGATTTTTCTTTATCTGTTCTTCCAACTCGTGGCTCTTGGTAAACATCTGGCCAAGCTCACTGGTGAGGCGGTTCATTTTTTCGTCAAAGGGTTCGTCGTCCTCGACTTTTTCTTCTATGCCAACATAACGGCCTGGGGTAAGGATGTAGTCCTGCTTAGCGATGTCTTGGGTTTTGACTGTGGCGCAGAAGCCTTTTACATCTTCCAGTGTTCCGTTCTGAAAAGCGGTGAAGGTGTCGGCAAGGCGGTTTATGTCTTCGTCGGTAAAGTCGCGGTGCTTGCGGTCTACCATGTGGCCCATGTTGCGGGCATCTATGAACAGAGTTTTTCCAGGCTGCTTTTTGTTACGGCTGATGAACCACAAGGTTACTGGAATTGTTACGCTGTAAAAAAGCTGGGTTGGCATGGCAACAATTCCTTCTATTAAATCGGCTTCGATTATCTTTTTGCGGATTTCGCCTTCGCCGCTGGTCTGGGTACTTAAGGCTCCGTTGGCAAGTACAAGGCCGATTTTTCCGTTAGGGGCTAAGTGATAGATCATGTGCTGGATCCATGCGTAGTTGGCGTTTCCGCTTGGTGGAAGTCCGTATACCCAGCGTGGATCGTTTGTAAGTTTGTCCTGTCCCCAGTTGCTTAAATTGAACGGAGGATTTGCCATGATGAAGTCGAACTTCTGTGTGGCGTGCAGGTCGTGGAAGAATGTGTCTTCCTGATGTTCGCCAAAGTTTGCATCGATTCCACGGATTGCCATGTTCATTTTTGCCATTTTCCAGGTGTCGGCATTGGCTTCCTGTCCAAAGACTGAAATGTTGTTGCGGTTTCCTGCGTGCTCCTGAATGAACTTTACTGACTGTACGAACATTCCCCCTGAACCACAGCATGGGTCGTAAACTCGTTTTCCTTCTGATGGCTTTAAGATGCTTACGATTGTTTTTACTACGCTGGCTGGTGTGTAGAATTCGCCGCCTTTTACTCCTTCGTAAGAGGCAAACTGTGCGATGCAGTATTCGTAGGTGCGGCCAAGAAGATCTTTGCTGGCGTCAAGGTCGCTCATGTCCATGTTGGTAAAGATGTCGATTACATTTCCAAGGACTCGTTTGTCCAGGTCTGGATTTGCATAATTTTTGGGGAGGACACCTTTTAGGTTTCTATTGTCTTTTTCCAGGGCTATCATTGCCTGGTCTAATATGGTTCCGATTTCTGGTGTGTGGGCGGCTACAGCAATTTTTGACCAGCGGGAATCTTCGGGTACAAAGAAGATGTTTTCTGCTTCGTATTCGTCAGGGTCATTTTCAAAGCCTTCACCTTCTTTTACAAGTTCGTTGTATTTTTTTTCAAAGGCTGTTGATATGTATTTTAGGAAGATTAATCCTGTAAAGATTTTTCTGTAATCTGCTGCGGGAATGTGTCCCCAAAGTTCGCAGGCTGCTTCCCAAATCTGCTGTTCAAAGCCAAGGGTTGCTGATGAAGATTTTGTGGATTTTGCTTTTGCCATGAAATGATCTCCGTTTTTAATAATGATTCTATTATAGCAGAAATTTCCCAAATTTACACTTCTTTCCCCTGACCTTTGACCGTTCTTCATCTACAGACATATTTATCCACAGTTCCTCAAATTACAAGTTATAAGTTACTTCCATATAGTACGATTGTTATTGTATAAAACGATTAATTCAAATAAAATCTTCTATATATTTAATAAATCATTTATATTTTAAGTAATTAAAGCCCCGGAGGATCCATTATGTGTGGAATCGTAGGTTACATCGGAAATAAAAACGCAGCTCCAGTTTTGATCAGAGCTCTCAAAAAACTTGAATACCGTGGATATGACTCCGCAGGAATCGCAGTTTATACTGGCGAAGACATTCTTGTTAAAAAAGCAAAAGGTGCTTTAAAAAATCTCGCAGAAAGAATTACAGGCGAAATCATCCCATACAAAGCGGCTGACAAAGAATTCGATGCTGCCGAAACTTCGCTCTTTGATAAAACAGGTGATTTTGTAAAAGGAACTTTGGGAATCGGACACACACGCTGGGCAACTCACGGTGAACCAAGCGACACAAACTCGCATCCACATTCAAACACAGACGGATCTATTTCTATCGTTCACAACGGCATCATCGAAAACTATGCTGAACTTAAAGCAAAGCTCCAGGCAGAAGGATATGTTTTCCAGAGCCAGACAGATACAGAAGTTGCAGTCCAGCTTATCGATAAAACTTACAAAGAAGAAAAAGATATCTTCAAAGCAGTTTTGAAAGTTCTTCACCTTATTGAAGGTTCTTATGCACTCGGCGTTGTCTGCAAATATTATCCGGACAGAATCATCTGTGCTCGCAAAGAAAGCCCTTTAATCATCGGTCTCGGTAAAGGTGAAAATTTTATCGCCTCAGATGTTCCTGCTATCCTTGAACATACTCGCGACGTATATTATCTCGGCGAAAAAGAAGTTGCTGTTTTGTACACAGACCATGTTGATATGTTCAACTTTGAAGGCGAAAAAGTAATAAAAGAAGCAAAGCATGTTGAATGGGACATGGATGCTGCAGAAAAAGGCGGTTACCCACACTTCATGATTAAAGAAATTCATGAACAGCCAAAAGGTCTTACAGACACAATGCGTCCTAGAATCGTTAAAGACAATTCCGGTAAACCAACAGATGTTTATTTTGAAGAAAACAAAATGGACGAAGCCTGGAAGAAAGCAAGCCGGGTTGTAATTACTGCATGTGGAACTGCATATCACTCAGGCGTTGTTGCAAAATACGCATTCGAAAAAATTGCCCGCATGAAAGTAGACGTTGATATTGCTTCAGAATTCCGTTACAGAAATCCTATTCTTGATAAAGATGATATTTTTATCGTAGTTTCTCAGTCTGGTGAAACTGCTGATACTTTGAGTGCTCTCCGTCTTGCAAAACAAAACGGTCTTAAGGTTGTTGCAATTACAAATGTTGTAGGTTCAACTGTAAGCCGCGAAGCTGATGATGTTATCTACACTCTTGCAGGTCCAGAAATTGCTGTTGCTTCTACAAAGGCTTATACAACTCAGGTTCTCTGTATGTACCTTCTTGCTATCAAAGCAGGAAAACTTCGGGGAACTTTAAGCGATGAAGATGCTTCGAAACTTCTTTCTGAACTTGAAACAATTCCTGCAAAGGTTCAGGAGATCCTTGACGGAAAAGATGTCATCCAGAAGTTTGCTTCTACACAGTTCAACAAGGACAAGATTTTCTACATCGGCCGCCAGTTTGACAGCGCAACTTCACTTGAATCTGCACTTAAACTTAAAGAAGTTTCTTACATGCATTCCGAAGCCTTTGCAGCCGGCGAACTTAAGCACGGACCAATCGCTTTGATTGATGACAAGACACTTGTTGTAGCAATCGCTTCTGAACCTTCACTTTATGACAAAATCGGTTCAAATATGGTGGAGGTAAAAGCCCGCGGTGCAACTGTGCTTGTAATCACACAGGATTCTGGAGATGCATTCAAAGGTAAGGCTGACGAAATATTCCGTCTCCCAGAATGTTCTTCAACTCTTGCAAGCTTGCTTACTGTTATTCCTGCACAGCTCTTTGCTTACTACTGTTCAATCCTTAAGGGAATTGATCCAGATAAGCCAAAGAATCTTGCAAAATCTGTTACTGTAGAATAATTCAAACTGATTTTTATCAAAGCCGTGATCATGTTGATTACGGCATTTTTTTGGCGTTTAAAAATTCCTACTGAAAAAATTTTTTTCTGTTTCTATTGACAATAACAATATCTAGTGTTATATTCTAAACATAAGGTTACTTTTAATAGTAACGATAACTCCAGGATACATTTTACCAGAGGTAAATATAATGAAAAAACTTATTACTTTCGTTGCAGCAGCTGCTGCATGTATGCTCTTTGCTTCATGTGGAGCAAAAGATAAAAAAACAACAATCGGTATTGCAAAAATCGTTCAGCACCCTGCTTTGGATGCAGTTGAACAGGGCGTTATGGATGCTATCAAAGATGCAGGCTACGATGTTGATTACGATCTTCAGAATGCAAATGGTGATGTAAACACAGCAGCACAGATTGCAAATGTTTACAAAACAAAGAAAGTTGACGTTGCAGTAGGAATTGCAACTCCTGTTGCTGTTGCTCTTGCAAACACACTTAAAACAACACCTGTTGTTTTCGGTACTGTAACTGATCCAATTGCTGCCGGACTTGTTGATACTTTGGATAAAGGTAAAAACAATGTAACTGGTATGTCAGATCAGATTCCTACTGTTGAACATATCAAGCTCTTTGCAAAGGTTGCAAATATCAAAACACTTGGTTACATCTACTGCAGTAACGAAGCAAACTCTGTATCTTCACTTGAACTTGTAAAACAGGGTTGTAAAGAAGCAGGCATCGAACTTGTTGAACAGTCAATCACAACTTCAAGCGAAGTTAAACAGGCTTGCGAATCAATCGTAAAACGCGTTGATGGTATTTATCTTACAACTGATAACACAGTATTCAGTGCAATTGCTTCACTTGTTGATGTATTCGGAAAAGCAAAAAAGCCTATCTTCTCCGGCGATGTAACAGCTGCTAAAGATGGTGGAATTTTCATGGCCAGCGGCTTTAACTACTACAAAGCAGGTCGTGCAACCGGCGAAATGGTTGTTCAGATTCTAAACGGTGCAAAACCAGCAGATATTCCTGTTCGTTTTATGACTGAACCTTCTGACTCAGATCTTCTTCTTGACCTTGATGCTGCAAAAAACTGTGGAATTAAAATTCCTGCTGAATATCTTGAATCAGCTAACATGATTTTTGAAAACGGAAATCTTACCGAAAAATAATTTCAGTTACTATCAATAATAACTAAACAGTGTTATAATTTAAGCGCTTGTGAGCACACTTTGTTCCTGGCGCTTATTTTTTTTAAGGAATAACTTATGATCAGCATACTTATTGAAGGCCTGATATTTGGAATCATGGTATTAGGCGTTTTTATGTCATATCGTGTACTCAACTTCTGTGATATGACCGTAGACGGAGCATTTCCAATGGGAGCGTGTATTTTCGGCGCATGCTTTGTTGCAGGAATCAATCCTTATCTGGCACTTCTTCTGGCATTCATTGGAGGAATGCTTGCAGGCCTCTGCACTACTTTAATCTACACAAAGCTTAAAATACCTGATCTGCTCTCCGGAATCCTGATGATGACCATTCTATATTCCATCAGTCTCCGCATCGCCGGTAAAGCAAATATTTCATTTCACAATGTAAAAAAAATCATTACTGTTTCTGATCCTGTTAATGGAATTTCCACTGTCACTGAGGAACTTAGAACTCCTTTTCAGCAGATTTCAGATTTCTTTGCTGCGAAATTCCCTGCTCTGCCATCTGAACTTGGAATTTTGATTGTCCTTTTAATTTTTGTTATTCTCCTTAAATTTTTAATGGACCTTTTCTATCATACAGACCTTGGTCTCACAATGGGCGCTTTGGGTGACAATCAGCAGATGATTATTTCTCAAGGTGTTAATCCACAGATTGTTCGCGGAATCGGTATCTGTATCGGTGACGGACTTGCAGCAATCGCAGGTGCATTCTTTGCAATGTACAGCGGCTTTGCGGATGTTGGTAGTGGAACTGGTGTTATTGTTAGCGGTCTTGCTTCTCTTATGCTTGGGGAATTTATTATTCACTCCAATAAGATTTCATTACAGACTTTGCGTGTTCTTATCGGTTCAATTATTTATCGCGGCCTTATGTATCTTGCCAGATCATATGGATTCCTGATTCACCTTAAGGCTGATGACCTTAAGCTTATTACAGGCGTTCTCATCATTATATGTCTCATCATCTCAAAAGTAGGTAAGAAAAAAAATGAACGATAACAAAATATTAACTCTTGAAAATATCAGTATCACTTTCAATCCTGGAACACCTGATGAAAATCCTGCTCTCAAAAATATAAATCTTTCTGTAAACAAGGGAGATTTTATTACCGTCATCGGTTCCAACGGCGCAGGAAAATCTACCCTTTACAACATCATTTCCGGAAACCTTCAGCCAACAACAGGTTCCATTAAACTTAACAATCAGGACATTACAAAACTTCCTGAATATAAACGAGCCCAGTACTTTGGAAGAATTTTCCAAAATCCACTTTTAGGAACTGCCGGAAAAATGTCTCTTGCTGACAATATGATGATCTGCAGCAAAAAAGGATGGAAAGGTCTAAAAATAAGTCTTTCAAAACAACGCCGCGAAGAATTTAAAGAGGAATTGAAAAAGCTTAACATGGGTCTTGAAAACCGACTCAATGACAATGTAAGCCAGTTCTCTGGTGGTCAGCGTCAGGCACTTACGCTTTTGATGACAGTTATGTCAAAACCTCAGATTCTTCTTCTTGATGAACATACAGCAGCCTTGGATCCTACTAATGCCGATATCGTCATGAAGCTGACAAAAGAGTTTGCAGAAAAATATAACCTTACAGTAATGATGGTAACTCACAACATGCAGCATGCTCTGGATTACGGCAACCGTCTTTTAATGATGGATGCTGGTGAAATAATTCTGGACATCGCCGGTGAAGAAAAACATAATCTTACAATGAACGATTTAAGCGAAAAGTTTAAGGCTATCCGCAAGCATGGTATTGTAAGCGATAAGATGATGTTAAGTTAGACAAAAATATTTTTTATATGTTAAAATAATATCAGTGGGAGGAATGATATGGCATCTGAAGATGTTAATGTAAAAAAACAGGAAAAGATTTTAAAAATTCTTAAACCTCTTTCTATCACTTTATTTTCATTAGCTATTATAACCTGGTTATACTGTTCTTTTAGAGTTTTTGGATTCAGCAATTCTGATCCTATTTTATACGAAGAGAATCTGACTCGCCTTACAAAAATTGAAAAACCAATTGCAAAAGGACTGGTAAAGACCGGAGAATTCCAGGATAGAATATTTACAAAGCGATCAAAGAAAGGTGGCTACGATATTTTTGAAGATATTTCAAACAGAAACAGATCAAATAAATCAGACTAAATATTTTTTCTTACCGTAATCTATTTTAATGTTTCCAGTTCCTCATTCCATGCACTGTACACGGCATCACTTGGCATACGCCAGTCACCTCTTGGCGATAGATTGATTGTTCCAACCTTTGCACCATCAGGCATACAACTTCTCTTGAACTGCTGTGTAAAAAATCTGCGGTAGAAGGTCTTAAGCCATTTAAGAATTACATCTTTTCCATAAGGAAGGTTTGCATTCTGTGCAAGGAAATAAATCTTTGCCGGACTGAATCCAAATCTCAAAAGGTAATACAGATAGAAGTCATGAAGTTCATATGGACCAACAAGATCTTCCGTTACCTGAGAAATAACTCCATCCTTTGGAGGCAGAAGCTCAGGTGAAACCGGAGTATCAAGAATGTCTTTCAATACTGATGCAAACTTTTCGTTCTTTGCATCTTCCGAAGCTTCGGCGAACCATTGAACAAGATAACGAACCAATGTCTTAGGAATCGACGAGTTTACACCGTACATCGACATGTGATCGCCATTATATGTACACCAGCCCAAAGCCAGTTCAGAAAGATCACCAGTACCAATTACAATACCGTTTGTTTTGTTTGCATAATCCATAAGCACCTGTGTGCGTTCACGAGCCTGACAGTTTTCATATGTAACATCATGAAGGCTTTCATCATGTCCCAGATCTGCAAAATGCTGACGAACAGCATCTGCAATGGGAACTTCTTTCAAAGTTGCCCCGCACTCTTTTGCAAGCGAACAGGCATTGTTGTAAGTACGATCAGTTGTTCCAAAACATGGCATTGTAATTGCTGTCACTTTACTGCGTTCAATGCCGCAAAGGTCGAAAGCTCGACAAGTAATTAAAAGGGCCAGTGTTGAATCCAAGCCCCCAGAAAGTCCGATAACAGCCGACTGGCAGTTGATGTGACGAAGACGTTTTGCAAGGCCCTGCGCCTGAAGTGTAATTACTTCAAGACAGCGTTGTGTTCGCTTGTCTTTATCAGAAGGAACAAATGGGTGTGGATCAACATATCTTGAAAATTCTCCAGCAGCTTTTTCAACATTCATTTTGATCTGAACAATTACATAATTTGAATTAAATGTATTGTTGTTTGCAGAAAAACCAAAGCTTGTAGTACGGCGGCGTTCCTGACAGAGACGCTCTACATCAATGTCGGCGTAAATTGTTTCACTTGAGAAAAGGGAACTTTCGGCAAGCAGTGAACCGTTTTCAGAAATCAGATTGTGTCCTGCAAAAACCATGTCCTGTGTTGATTCGTCGAGGCCAGCATTTGCGTAAAGGTAAGCACAAAGCGATCTTGCCGAGTGTGATTTTACAAGCGAGCGGCGGTAATCAGCTTTACCGATAATTTCGTTTCCGCCTGAAAGGTTTGCAATGATTACAGCACCTGCAAGTATATGTCTGCTTGAAGGTGGAACAGGAACCCAAAGGTCTTCGCAAAGTTCACAGCCGATAGTAACCTGCGGGTTTTCTGCATCCTGGATTAAAATGTCTGTACCAAAAGGAACTTCGGTAAAGCCTGCAAAATCAATGAACTGAGTGTCCATGTTCTGCTGGAACGGAGTAAAGTGACGGCGCTCGTAAAATTCACCGTAAGTAGGAAGATATGATTTTGCGATTAATGCCAAAAGTTCACCGTGATAAATTACGGCGGCGCAGTTGTAAATTCCTTCTGCACGAGGAACTGGAAGCCCCGTAAAAATTACTGAATCAAGCTTTGAAGTTTCTGCAATAATTTGCTTTAACTGAGCTTCTGCCGCAGTCTGCAAGGTACGCTGAAAAAACAAATCGCCGCAGGTATAACCTGTAATGCTCAACTCAGGAAATACGATGACAGAAGCGCCGTTCTTCGAAGCTTCCTTTGCAACGGTAATAATCTGTTCCGCGTTGAATTTACAGTCTGCAACTTTTAATCTTGGACTTGCACATGCTGTTTTGACAAAACCATATTTCATAAATCAAGCTTCCTATCTGTCCCTTTTACAGGGAATTTTTAAGTTCCTTGTTTTTTATTATATATCACATTGGGAATAATAACTATTAGTGATGTGGAGAAATACGTACGGTCAAGGCACGCTTTGCTCAAGGCCTTGACTCGTCCGTTTTTAGGGGTTGTATTAACCCCTAAATAAAAAACCCGAAGTTAAGTCACTTTATTTAAAGGAACTTTACTTCGGGTTGTTTATGTTAAGTCAAGATCAACTTATTTCTTCTTTCCACCAATTTCAGTCAAAGCAGTTACAACGCCTGCCATGTTCTGAAGGTCTGACGGAATGATGATCTTTGTTGCCTGACCGTCAGCGGCAACTTCAAAGGCTTCGAGGCTTCTGAGTTTAAGAACCTTTTCGTCGATATTTGCTTCTTTGATCAATTTAAGACCAGTTGCCTTAGCCTGCTGAACTTCGAGGATTGCCTGAGCTTCACCTTTTGCTTTCTGAATTGCAGCTTCTTTCTGAGCTTCGGCTTCGAGAATCATTGCCTGCTTTTTACCTTCGGCTTCAAGGATTGCAGAATTTTTGTGTCCTTCTGCAATAAGAATCTGTTCGCGGCGTTCGCGTTCAGCTTTCATCTGTTTATCCATTGCTTCACGGATTGCAACAGGTGGTTCGATATTTTTAACTTCTACACGGTTAACTTTAATTCCCCATGGATCAGTTGCTTCGTCGAGAATTGAACGCATCTTGTTATTGATTACATCACGACTTGTAAGTGTTTCATCGAGTTCAAGTGTACCGATGATGTTTCTTAAAGTTGTGGCTGTAAGGTTTTCGAGTGCGTTTGTAGGATTTTCAACGCCATATGTATACAATTTTGGATCTGTGATCTGAAGGAATACAACAGTATCAATTTCCATTGTTACGTTATCTTTTGTGATTACCGGCTGCGGAGGAAAGTCGTAAACCTTTTCTTTGAGCGAAACTTTCCCTGCAACTTTATCAATGAACGGAAACTTAACATGAAGACCAACATTCCATGTTGAGTGATAACCACCAAGTCTTTCGATAACGAATGCCTGTGACTGTGAAACAATTCTAATATTCTTAACAATAAGAATTGCAACGATTAATAATAAAACTACAAATACTGAAACCATTTCTCTCCTCCTATGATTTTACAACCGAAATTGTATTTCCTTCTACTGAAACGATTTTGCAGACTGTTCCTTCTGGAATATCTTCTTCTGAATCAGATCTGGTTGTCCATACAACTCCGTTTTTTGCTTTAGCTTCACCTTTCTGAAATTTTGTTACTGTTTTTGTAATCAAAACTTCCTCGCCTACCATTGTATTAACATTTGTCTTACTCCTGCCCATTTTCATTTTTTTCAATGCAAATGGTCTTGTAAAGACAATTAGCAATACAGTCAACGCAATAAAAATCAGAGCCTGCCACTGAACGGCAAGTCCTGTCTTTGCGATGAAAATCATTGGAACAGCTGCAATAGCTGCCCAGATTGTGGTCAACCCTAAAGTTCCGGCTTCAATTCCGATACAAACTACCAGAACGCCAACCCAGACCCAGGAACCAAAATTTTGAAAAAAATCTATCATACAATTATTATAGGAATAAATTTGTATTAATTGCAAGTTTTATGCTAAAATATAAGGTATATTACGAAATTACGGAGATTTATATATGAGCGATAAAAAACCAAAAAGACAGGGTGCAAGCTTAATTGTTTATGTAACACTCGTTTTAATTTATGTAGCTCCACTTTTTGCCTATGGCCCGTTGGGTACTCTGGCAGGAATTTTTACACAAGCTGAATATGTCAAAATTGCAACAAATCCATTAAGTCTAATTTTCTTCCTGATTATACTTGGAAGTGGACTTACCGCCTGTTACAGACTCAGAAAAATTCTCAAGGAATATTACAGCGATAAGATTGACTATCATACAGCCGGACAAAAATTGCACAAACATGCAAAGATCAATATTGCAGGTCCAGTAATAACCGGTGTCGTTCAGGGAATTATTACATGTGTCCTTGCTGCAAACAAATATATTGAATTTTCTGCCTTACGCGGAAGAAGTCCATATTTGGCAATTATGTTCTTCTCAATTGCCGTTGTATTTAACTTTGCACTTTTATTCTATGTAATTAACATCCGTATTCTTGAAGTTCAAATCAGGGACATTCCTTTCGGACCAAAAGACATTACAATGAACATCTCTGAAAGAAACTTCCTTACAGTTCTTTTTGCTTTGCTTGGTGTTCTCGGCCATTTAGTTGCAATTGTATCAACTCCAGGAAACTATCTTAACGGCCCAAGTTCTGTTTTAGCAAGAATTTATCCGTTCTCACTTTATTCCCTTGCATACGTTGCAATTATCCAGTACAGCCTTATCGCTGACGTAAAGCATTGTGTTCAGTCAATTTCGCGCGTTGCAGAATCTCTTGCAAACAAAGACTACGCAACTGATGATGAAAAACCAACTAACAGAAGTGAACTTGGTGTAATCATTCAGGATATGAACAAGCTCAAAGAAACAACCTCTGACCTTCTTAAGGGAATTAACAAAGCCGCTTATGCAACTTCAAGAGAATCTGACGATCTTGCTTCAAACATGAATATGACAAGAGTTAATGTTTCAAATATTTCTGATGCCATCGGAAACATTAAAGGAAAAATGGATGAACAGAATGACGGTGTCTCTGATTCAAGTGCAGCAGCAGAGCAGATCATGCGTACTATCGAATCTCTGAACAGTGCTATTTCTGAACAGGCAAGCGGCGTTACAGAATCTTCTGCAGCTGTAGAAGAAATGGTTGCAAACATCAGAAGCGTTACAGAAATCCTCGAAAAGAACAGTACTGCCGTTAACAATCTTGCAGAAGCTGCAGAAAATGGTAAGACACAGATTTCTACTGTAGTACAGAATGCTGAAGAAGTTCACACACAGTCAGAAGGAATCCTTCAGGCCGCTACAATCATTCAGAGCATTTCAAGCCAGACTAACCTCCTTGCCATGAACGCCGCAATCGAATCCGCACATGCCGGTAATGCCGGAAAGGGATTTGCAGTAGTTGCAGACGAAATCAGAAAGCTTGCTGAACAGTCAGGTAAACAGAGTAAAGTTATCGGCGGAAATCTTAAGGCGCTTTCTAATTCAATTACCAAGATTACTTCTGATATCCGCGAAGTACAGACTGCATTTGATAACATTTACGGACTTTCTCAGACTGTAAAACAGCAGGAAGATGTAATTTCAAATGCAATGGAAGAACAGTCTTCTGGTAACCAGCAGGTACTTGAAGCAATGCGCTCAATCAGTAATTCAACTTCTGTCGTTCAGGACGGCTCAAATGAAATGATCAACGGCGGACAGAAAGTTGTTGAAGCTATGCTCAAGCTCCGTGAAATTACAGATTCAATTAACACAAATATGAATCAGATTGAAGAATATTCAACAAAGATTTCTGATGCAATTACAATTACAACAGAATCTGCCGGAAGTACAAAACAGAAACTGGACAAAGTAATGGACGGTATCTCTGAATTTATCCTTCCAGGTGAAGAACTCTAATATAGACTAAAGCAAAAAAAAACCTTCGTACACAAATACGAAGGTTTTTTTTTGCTGAATTGTTATTAAATAACGTAATTGAAATTAGACCGCTTGTTATTCCTGCATCTTCTTCTGAATAAAACTCGCAATTTTTTTCATTTACCTATTGACTTAGTAGGCGTTCGGGTGTATATATAACCTTAGTAAGTTAGTAGGTATTGTTACGCCGCTTTTGTGACACCAGAATTCCCAAGGAATAAACTCAACAGGAGATAATATTATGTCAAACATTTACACATCAGCAGACCAGCTTATCGGTCACACACCACTTTTGGAACTTTCTAACATTGAAAAGGAATTCGGACTTAAAGCAAAGATTTACGCAAAGCTCGAATATTTTAATCCAGCAGGAAGCGTTAAAGACCGCGTTGCAAAAGCAATGCTTGATGACGCAGAAAAAAGCGGAAAACTTAAAGCAGGTTCAACAATCATCGAACCAACTTCAGGAAACACTGGTATCGGACTTTGTTCAGTTGCCGCAGCCCGCGGTTACAAAGTAATCATCGTAATGCCAGAAACAATGTCAGTTGAACGCCGCCAGATCATGAAGGCTTACGGAGCAGAACTTGTCCTTACAGAAGGCGCAAAAGGAATGAAAGGCGCAATCGATAAGGCTGAAGAACTTTCAAAAGAAATTCCTAACAGCTTTATTCCTGGTCAGTTTGTAAACCCTGCTAACCCACAGGCTCACCTTGAAACAACAGGTCCAGAAATCTTCGAAGACACAGACGGCGATGTTGATTACTTTGTTGCAGGTGTTGGAACAGGCGGAACAATCACAGGCGTTGGTAAATACCTCAAATCAAAGAAAGCAGACATCAAGGTTGTTGCTGTAGAACCTGCAACTTCACCAGTGCTTTCAAAAGGAACTGCAGGTCCTCACAAGATTCAGGGAATCGGTGCAGGCTTTGTTCCTGCTGTACTTGATACAAAAGTTTACGATGAAGTTATCGCAGTAGAAAATGATGATGCTTTTGCAACAGGTAAGCTTGTAGGCAAAAAAGAAGGTGTACTTGTTGGTATTTCTTCAGGAGCTGCATTGTGGGCTGCTGTAGAAGTTGCAAAACGTCCAGGTAACGAAGGAAAGAAAATCGTAGTTCTTCTTCCTGATACTGGAGACCGTTACCTTTCTACACCACTTTTTGCTGACTAATAAACTAAAGGTAATAGTATGATAGTTTCAACACGCGGTCGTTATGCCCTTAGAGTAATGATTGATCTTGCACAGAATATTGAGCAGGAAAGAATTCCACTTAAAGAAATTGCAGAACGCCAGAGCATCTCACAAAAATACATCGAAGCAATAATGACTCTTCTCTCAAAAAATCACTTCGTTGATGCCGTTCACGGAAAAGGCGGCGGCTACAAGCTTAACCGTAAGCCAGAAGAATACAAAGTTGGAGACATTCTCCGCCTTACAGAAGGAAGCTTAGCTCCGGTTGCATGTCTTGCTGCCGGAGCTGAACCTTGCGCAAAAAAAGATGTCTGTAAAACACTTCCAATGTGGACAAAGCTTGATTCCCTTATAGAAAATTACCTGGACAGCGTAACACTGAAAGATTTGTGTTGATTTAGACTGACAACTTATAATAAAATTACATTTCAAAAGAGGTATTTATGTATACAGAAAGTGAAGTTCTTGATTTTGTACGGGAAGAAGACGTTAAATTTGTTCGTCTTGCTTTCTTTGATGTAAAAGGAAAGCAGAAGAACATTTCAATTATGGCAGATCAGCTTCATCGTGCTTTTGAACTTGGAATCAGTTTCGATGCTTCGGCAATTGAAGGCTTTGAATCGCCTGACAAGTCTGATCTTTTCCTTCATCCGGATCCAACTACACTCTCTGTACTTCCATGGCGTCCAAACACAGGCAAAGTCTGCCGCATGTTCTGTAACATCAAATACCCTGACGGAACACCTTACGGCAAAGACTGCCGCACAATGCTCAAAAACGCAATCAAATACGCAAAAGAAAAATACAACCTAACACTTTCTTTCGGACCAGAAGTTGAATTCTATCTCTTCAAATTAAACGAAGCCGGAGAACCAACAAACATTCCTTTCGACAACGCAGGCTATATGGACATCGCTCCAGAAGACAAAGGCGAAAACATCCGCCGTGACATCTGCTTTACTTTGGAATCAATGGGCATCACACCAGAAGCTTCTCACCACGAAGAAGGCCCAGGCCAGAACGAAATCGACTTCAGATATTCTGATGCACTTACAGCAGCCGACAATGCTGCAACCTTCAAATGGATTGTAAGAACAAGAGCCGCTTCAAACGGCCTTTACGCTGACTTTGCACCAAAACCAATTGAAGGCAAGGCCGGAAGCGGATTCCACATCAACGTTTCACTTTCTGACGAATCAAAAATGCCAAATGCAATTGCAGGAATTTTGAAACACGCAGAAGAACTTACATACTTCCTCAACCCAACAGAAAATTCTTACAACCGCCTCGGCGAATGTAAGGCACCAAAGTATATCTGCTGGGGAAATCAGAACCGCTCGACAATGGTTCGTGTTCCTGCAACTAAAAAACATTCACGCTTAGAAATCCGTTCAGCTGATCCTGAATGTAATCCATATTTAGCATTTACATTGATCATTTACGCAATCCTTGATGGAATTGAAAACAATCTCGTTCCACCGGCTGCAGTTGAAGAAAACCTTTTCGCAGCAAAAGAAAAAGGTGACATTAAAGTTCTTCCTGACACACTTGATCTTGCAAAGAAAATTGCTGATGACAGCGAATTCGTAAAAAAGGTTTTGAATTACTAATTTATGACAATGGATTTACACACCGTTCTGGTTGTGACAAAAGACACAAAAATTTCTTCTCTGATAAATGCAATGCTTATTGCGCCTTTGTTCGAAACTCAGATTGTTTCTGACTTCAACGAAGCGCGTCGTCTTTGCGGAGAAAGGAATTTTAATATTGTCATTGTTGATTTTGCAGAAGGTGAAGGAACTGATTTTGCCATCGACATTTCAGATTCCCTGAGTACAATTCTTTTACTTACACCGACTCAGTTCTTTGAACAGATCAGCTACAAAGTTGAAGGCTACGGAATTTTAACAATTACTTCTCCATTCGATCAGTTCTATTTTTACAACATGATTAAAGTTGCAATCGCAGTTCAGTATAAAGTTCAGGTTCTTTCAAGTCAGACAACTAAACTCAAAGTTAAGATGGAAGAAATCCGCGTTGTTAACAGAGCTAAAATGCTTTTAATGCAGAACCTGAACATGTCAGAAACAGACGCCCATCACTATCTTGAAAAAGAAGCAATGGACCGCTGTATAAAAAGAACAGCCGTGGCAGAACAAATTATTGCTACCTACGGCTGATAAAAAATATTTCTGGTGATTTAAGAATTTTAAGATGAATTAAAATCCTGCGTTCCTGCAGACTCTGAAACCGTTTCTCTGATTTGAATATTTTGGCAGAAACTTAAATCTGTGACCTATTGCATTGTAATTTGCATAAAAATTAAAAACAGGAGTAATTTTTTTTTCTTCCTTTTTCATCCATTTTTTTTACTAATTTGGGACTTCGCTCATGCCAGCCTTCATAACCTGTATTATATATTCTTCTTAATAATCTTCTGTAATGCCTATTACCAGGATAAATATTATTAAGCTTTTTCAAAAGAGCAAATGCCTTTTTATCCCTGATAATCCAGTAATGTTCAAAAAGAATTTCATATTCCTCTTTTTCTTCGAGTAACTGTAATGTCAATTTATTATCTTCCTGGATTTCTATAATTTTATCATGCCAGATATCTAAGACTTCTTTTGTGCTTGATATTATCGACTTATAAAATTTTTCCAATAATTTCTCAGTGGAACAATCCGGACTTTTTCCATTACTAACTTTTTCACTTCCCACATAAATGGCATATTCATCATTGCTTAATTCTTCATCGTCTTCCACGATAAAACTTCTTATTCTTTCTTCTATTTTAGTTTCATATTTTTCATTATGAATATCTAGAAGTTCCTGCAACTTATTACGAATATTGAAGTTTTTATAAACAAATATATCATCAGCGCATATCACGATTTTAATAGGGAACGGCAATATCTTCTCTAAATCATCACGAGAAACCAACATTCCCTCCGTTACAATACATCATCTACAATGCCAAACTTAACAGCTTCTTCTCCATGAAGATAGAAATTACGGTCTGTATCCTTTACAACTTCGTCGTATGGCTTTTCGCAGTTCTCTGCAAGAATTTTATTCAATTCTTCCTTACATCTTTTTAATTCCATTGCTTCAATTTCTACATCTGAAGACTGTCCCTTAGCACCACCCAAAGCCTGATGAATCATAACAGTACTGTGAGGAAGCACATATCTTTTACCTTTTGTTCCTGCACTCAAAAGCACTGCGGCCATCGACATACATTCACCGACGCAGATTGTTTTAACTGGGCTCTTAATATGCTTCATAGTATCGAGGATAGCCATTCCAGCAGTTACAGAGCCGCCAGGTGAATTGATAAAAAACTGAATGTCGTCATGACTCTGCGCATCAAGATAAAGAAACTGAGCAACAATTGACTGTGACATTTCCTGTTCGATTTCTCCGCAGCAGTGAATAATTCTGCTTCTCAAATTTGCTGTGTAAATGTCTGTGTTGTCTGGTAATCTTGGAATAATTAACATGTTCATTTTCTCCTATTATGATGCTAACTTTTACGATGCAAATCCAATCTGATTTCCATCGTTCATTTTCTTTTCATCCTGAATCTTAAGTAATTCATTTACGATGAAATCAGAGTTTAATTTTTCCTTTGAAACGAAACGCATTTTTCCTTTCAACGAACCAAAATCGCCTGGGGTTACTGTGTTTTGCTTTGCAAGCTTCTGAATCTGAGCCTCATTAAAATCGTACTTACCAAAGAAACTCTTAAGCAAAGTTGTAACGCCTTCTTTATTCAATGCCTTAAACTCACTGATGATGTGGAATCGTCTCTGCATTGCTGGATCCATAATCTTACGCAAGTTTGTTGTACAGATACAGATTCCAGAGAACTCTTCCATCTGTGTAAGAAATTCATTTACCTGTGTGCGTTCCCATGACTGTTTTGCACCTGCGCGGTCAGCAAAGAAAGAATCTGCTTCATCAAAGAGTAAGATTGAATCAGTAGCTTCTGCTTCTTCAAAGGCAGCGGCAATTCTCTGTTCAGTCTGTCCAACATAAGAACCAAGCAAATCAGAACATCGTTTAAGTAAAAGCGGTTTGCCTAAAGTCTCTGCAATGTATCTTGCAAGCTCAGTTTTTCCAGTTCCACTGAGTCCGTAGAAAAGAATTCGGACACCTTCAAGGCTCTCTTCTTCTTGATTTTCTTTTTTGTAGTTTTCAGAAGCTTTAACCATTTCAACAATTTCTGAAGCGGCTATAGAACTGTTCAACACTGATAAGTCATAGGATTTCGTAACTGCATCACGTATCTTTTTCTTACCATAAAGAAGAGAAGAGTTTGCTTCCAAAACAGATTTAATATCTGCCTTAATTTTTGCTTCTTTCCCTTTCTGATAATCTAATGCTTTAATTGCTTTTACAACGTTATCAACAGAAGCTCCTGTTACTTTGTACAGGCCGCACATATCAAGAATATCATTCTTAAGTGATGCAGGCATTTTTATACAGTGAAGTTTTTCTGCAGAAATATTACGAAGTGTTTCTTTAGGCATAGCCTGAAACTTGATTGAATATGTAAAGCGGCGCAAAGTAGATTCATCCATTTCATTTGTGTAGTTTACAATCCAAATAACTTTGTTCTCTGAAGTTTCAAGCATATTGTTAACAGTACCTTTCTGAGATGAACTGAGCTGCATTCCGAAGAAAGAAAATTCCCTTGTCTGCAAAACATTTTCTGCTTCATCAACAACAAGAACACTGTCATCCTTTTTAAGTGAGAGATAACAGTTCAAACGGCTTAAGGCTTTAACTTCAACATTATCATGTGACTTTCCACTTATTTCAAGTTCATTTTTGTAACTTGTCATTTTAAGGCCAGCCTGTTTGATTAAAGTCTTTGCATATTGAGTTTTACCAGAACCTGGCGCCCCGTACAAAAGGATATTGCAAGAATTTTTACTCTTAAGAAGCTGAACTGCAACATCTGTTTTTTCTTTAGAAACGCTGAAGGAATCAGGTTCGTACGCCTTTACATTTTTTTCATTTTTAACGAGGTCAGAAAAGTACAAACTGATATCATGTTGTGAGATCGCATCAATGGCGTCTTCGTCCATGTCCCCCTCTGGATCCATAAACCCATAGGCTTTGAGTTTCTGATCATTTTTTAAGAGTAATCTGATTTCCTTGAGGGTTTTGCCTGTACATCTTTGATAAATTTCGAGACGATTATCAAATTCATCACTTTTGTAAAAGTCATTCGCAACCTCATACATTTCTTTTACACTCTGAAGCCTGAATGCACACGAAAGAAGCTGTGCTTCATCAGTCGAAAGTTTTAATGTATCAACTGCAAACTGTATAGAAGAAGTATCCTGAACTGCTTTCTTAATTCTTTCTGGAACCGTAACTTTGTTTGGTAAAGATACAGTCATATCTTCAAAGCATCCAGGTCTTGTGAAGAACGTAAGAGCAACGATTCGAGAAAAATCAAATTTATTTGAAGAGAACAATACTCGAATTAAATTTACATCTCTTTGACTATGTGTTTTCCAGTTTCCGCAATTTTCGTACGCTATTGTATCTTCGCGGTAATTAGCCTTAAGTTTTCCTTTCAAATCAAATGGATGTTTATATCTTTCACTTACATTCTTTCGATTTAACTTCCCCTTCTTTTCAAGTTTGTTTACGATTGAGTTTAATACTGCTTCTGCATGCTTACCTAAATTTAATTTTTCTATGAGCGCATTGTAGAGTACCTGACACTCTTCATGGCTTTCCATATCTCTTATTTCAAGACATAACTGATGGAGATAATACGATAAAGCATAAGCTTCTGAGTCAACCAAATTTTTTACTTTACAGAATGCATTTCCGAGCATTTTCACCTTCCCTTTTTAAAATCTTTTTCCTGTAACAATCAGGTATTTCTGTATATAACTTAACCATCCAGTCTGTCATTGTGCGACAGACCGGAACAAATCATGCTGCCAGATAAGCAGTTTTATCTGAACCGTCGAGATTCTTTCTAAGTTCTGCTAATGCATGTTTTTCAATCTGCCTGATTCTCTCTTTGCTGTATCCCATGACTTTTCCTAATTCGGAAAGCGACATAGGATCTTTTCCGTTTAATCCGTAGCGGTTGATGAGAATATATCTCTCTTTCTGGCCAAGTGAATTGATACTCTGTACCAGTTTTTCTGAGGTTTCTTTTTTATAAAATTCAGTTTCAGGATTAATGTTTCGTTTATCTTTAACAAACGAACCCAAAGTGACTTCCTCATCGTCGGAGTTCGAAATCACCTTGTCTAAACTGGCAATATTCCATTTTAAGTTTTTCATTTCTTTGTACTTCGTTGCAGGAAATTTTATGCCAGTCGAGGTTTCTCTGATGGCTTTCTGAATATAGCATCTGATCCAGAATACTGCGTAAGTACTGAAGCGGTTCCCGTTTTCGGGATTGAACTTTTCAGCGGCATGCATGAGGCCCATATTACCTTCCATTATCAAGTCCTCTACATCCATGTAGCCCTGATACTGATTGGCAATCTTTACTACAAACCTGAGGTTTGCTTCTACAAGTTTTTTCTGTGCTTTTTTGTCGCCACTGAAGGCTTTTGCGGCCAAAGACTTTTCTTCTTCATGTGAAATAAGTGGAATTTTTTCAATCTCTTTAAAGTAGTAACTGTTCATCTTTGTCATTTTTTCCCTCTCAAATAACTGCTGAACAAAAACACCTTTCGGTGAACCATTTTTATTAAAGAACTGCCCTTTTCCCTTTGGGGATGGGGTATAGAATATAGTGATAAAATAACCAAGCGTCAAGTTCTTGTAAAAGAATTTTTATCTTTTTTTTCAGAACCTGACGCTTAGTTTTGAGGAAAAAATAGCCACAAAAGGCTATCAATTTATGATAGATTTAGTGATTATTGAATTATAATTTTAACTCAAAGTTTTGTGAGTAATAATAAACTACTTTAATTCCATAATTTTATCTTTTGAAAGATGTGTAATTGAAGCAACTGTTTCAACATCTATCTTATTTTCAAGCATTTCTTTTGCGATACGATAAATATCTTCTTCGTGTTTTGCCTCATTTTTTGCAACTTCTTTTGCGACTTCGGCTTCCATGCGCTTTTCGACTTCTTTTGCAACTTCAGTTTCCATGCGTTTTTCGACTTCTTTTTTAACTTCGGCTTCCATACGTTTTTCAACTTCAGTTTCCCAGCGTTCTTCAATTCCTGCCGCTATTCCTTTTTCTAGCTCATCTCTTATCCAATCATTAATTGTCATATACTCTTTTCTCCACTTTGTACTGTGCTTTATACTTTCGACTTCTTTTGAAATCAAATTGGTAAAGCCATCATTGGGTCTGTTTGTTTCCAGATAGCGTAAAAAAGTTCCAAGTTTTGAATCTTCCCGCTGAAGCTCACTTGCACTCAAATTATAAAATACTTTGTGGGTTTTGTCATCATAAGTAATCGTCGGGTATTCAGCAAAGACTTGCTTTACCGTATAAATCATTGAGTCAATTCCAAAAGGATCAAAAGTACAGATAAAGATTACGTAACTTTCTTTAAGCTGGCGGTAATCCATACTGCGTTCGAGCTGATCGATATCCATCAGTGACTGATAATACCGCGCTCGTTTTTCAAGATTGTGTTTGTCAGTGGTCTGAATTTCTATGTCGTAAACTTTATCTTTGTCTTTAACATAGACATCAAGACGGATGCTGTGTGAATTGTAATCAGGTGAAATTGAATATTGATTCTGAACATAATCAAGCCGATCAATTTTTATATTCAGTAAAAGTTCAAGCATCTGTCGGCAAATCGATTCGTTCTGCATAACTTTGCAGAAAATAAAATCGTCAGTAATTCCAAGTTCGTGCCAGGGTTTCATAATAGGTACCTCTCGTGTTAATTTTTACCACATATAGATACCGATTACTTTTATTTTTTTCGTGGTATTTTGAAAAAAATATTTAATACCTTAAACCTTTCTCGCACAAGCAACCGGATATTCCCCGCTGAAGCATCCCTTGCAGAATGTATCAATACCAAAGGCTTTGATCATTCCTTCGAGGCTGATGAATGCAAGTGAATCGGCACCGATTTCTTTTCTGATTTCTTCAAGTTCGTGTGTGCTTGAAATCAATTCATTCTTGCTTGGTGTATCGATTCCGAGATAGCATGGGAACTTTACTGGTGAAGAAGAAACTCTGAAGTGAACTTCTTTTGCACCAGCCCTTCTTAAAATTTGAACGAGTCGGCGGCTTGTTGTTCCGCGAACAATTGAGTCGTCGATTACGATTACACGCTTTCCTTCAAGGTCACTTCTGATGGCATTCAATTTTACGAATACCATGTTCTCGCGCTCTTTCTGTGTCGGTGCAATGAATGTACGACCGATATACTTGTTTTTGATAATTCCAGTTACATACGGAATGCCTGAAGCGCGTGCATAACCCTGGGCAGCTCCAATACCACTGTCAGGAACACCGATAACAACATCGGCATCAACAGGACTTTCTTCTGCAAGAACTTCACCCATTCTATAGCGTGCTTCCTGAACAGGAATTCCGTCGATTACAGAATCGGGTCGTGCAAAATAAACGTATTCAAAAATACAAGTCTGTCTCTTTGTGCGTTCTTCAAGGTGAATTGATTTAACGCCTTCTTTGTTGATGATGATAATTTCACCTGGTTCAATATCGCGGACAAACTCACCGTTACAGCTGTCGATTGCGCAGGATTCAGATGCAAGAATGTAGGCATCTTTTTCGTTATCGGCGCCGGAAAGTTTTCCGAGACACAACGGACGGATTCCGTTTGGATCACGGACTCCGATTACGGTATCTTCTGTCATGATGCAAAGAGCGTATGAACCTTTGATGAGCTGAATTGTATTTACAACTGCAGCTTCGAGGCCTTTCTTATATGAACGCGCGATGAGTTTTAGAATTACTTCTGTGTCGCTTGTTGAAGAAAAGGTACTTCCTGAATCTTCAAGCATTTCACGAAGAGGTTCGTAGTTAACAAGCTGACCGTTATGGGCAAGAGCAATTCCACCTAACTTAAATGTGTTCAAGAAAGGCTGTGCATTTTCGATTGTCCTGCCGCCAGCTGTTGCATAACGCACATGACCGACCGCAACGCTTCCCTTAAGATTTTCAAAATGATCTTTATCAAAGACATCACTTACAAGTCCCATGTCCTTGTGCAGATGAATTGTTTCTCCATCAGAAACTGCAATACCTGCACTTTCCTGACCGCGATGCTGAAGTGAAGTCAACGCAAAGTACGATAGTGCTGCTGCATTTTCTGCACCAAAAATTCCAACTACACCACACTCATCATGAAAGCCCATTTATGTTCCCCTTATTTCATTAAGAACGAATCAATTTCTTTTGCACATTCACGACCTTCAGCAATTGCCCAAACGACAAGTGACTGACCGCGATGCATGTCTCCTGCTGTAAATACTTTGTTAACCGAAGTCGCAAAACCTGTTTCAGAACAAGGAGAAGCAGCGCTCTTTGATGCAACTGTTCCGCGTGGACCGATTTCTGTTTCGAAAGCCTGTGCTGTATATTCTTCGCAACCTACAAAGCCTGCAGCAACCAACAACAAGTCACAAGGCAGATCTTTTTCAGTTCCTTTTCTTTCAACTAACTGTCTCTTTCCATCTATCATCTGGAATTCAACTTCTACAGTTTTTACTCCGGTTACTTTTCCGTTTTCGCTGTAAACTTCTTTGATTGTTGTTTCGTAAACGCGTGGATCGTGTCCGTAAACTGCAATTGATTCTTCAGCACCGTAATCAGTTTTGAGAACCTTCGGCCACTGTGGCCATGGATTGTTTGCAGCTCTTTCAACTGGCGGACAAGGCATCATTTCAATCTGTGTTACGCTTGCAGCGCCAAGACGGATTGAAGTACCGCAGCAGTCGTTACCAGTATCACCACCACCAACGATGATTACATTTTTTCCTGCAATCTTGATTCCGATCTGCTGTTCAAGAACCTGATCGATCTGTTCGTTTGCAGGAGTGATGTTTACTTTTTCGAGAGCTTCTGAAGTTGATACAACGCACTTTGTAACTTCTTTGAGAAAATCAACGGCAAACATTACACCGCCTTCGGCTCCGTTATTTCCCTTTGCAATTTTATCAATACCAGTTGATGTAAGTGCACGGGCTTTTTTTGCACCGCAGCACAATGCAACTGCATCATAGTTCTGGAGAATGTATTCAGCAGAAGAGTTGTGACCGACATCAGCATTGAATACAAATTCAACACCTTCTTCTTTCATAAGATTAATACGACGTTCAATGATGTTTTTTTCAAGTTTCATGTTTGGAATACCATACATCAAAAGTCCGCCGGCCTTATCTTCACGTTCAAAAACTGTAACGCTGTGACCACGATGGTTCAAAGTATCAGCAACTGCAAGTCCTGCAGGACCAGCACCGATTACTGCAACTTTCTTTCCGCTTCTTACAGAAGGAACCTGCGGCTTCATATAACCTGTAGCAAATGCTTTTTCAATAATATAAAGTTCATTGTCGTGAACTGTTACTGCACCGTCACCGCATACAGGGTTTCCGCAGTTACATGCTTTTTCACAAAGGGCCGGACAGACACGTCCTGTAAATTCAGGAAAGTTTGAAGTCATGAGCAAACGCCATGCAGCCATGTCATACTGTCCCTTGTAAAGAGCATCGTTCCATTCAGGAATCAGGTTGTGAAGTGGACAGCCTGTAATCATTCCTGCAAGCTTGATTGCTGACTGACACATTGGAACACCACAATTCATACAACGTGCAGCCTGTTCTTTTCTTGCATCTTCATCAAGTTTTGGATGGAACTCTTTGAAGTTCTTGATTCTTTCCAATGGATCAAAGTTTCCGTTTTCTGTTCTTGTATAATCTAAAAATCCTGTGTTCTTTCCCATTTTCTTACTCCTTACGCTGTAATCTTTTTGAATGCAGCCATTACCGCATCATCGTGATTCATGCCACCTGCTTCAGCAGAAGCGATTTCTGTAAGCATGCGGTTGTAATCGTTTGGAATAATTTTCTTAAACTTGTGAATGTAATTTTCAAAGTCTGCAAGAATCTGTTTACCTTTTTCAGAATCAGTTGCTTCAACATGCTGTTCAATCAGGCTCTTAAGTTCAGAGGAATCTTCGATGTCGTACATTTTTACAAGTTCGTGATTCATTCTCTTATACAAGTCATGGTTTTCATCAAGAACATATGCAACACCGCCACTCATTCCGGCAGCAAGGTTGCGTCCTGTCTTACCAAGAATAACTGCAATACCACCAGTCATATATTCAAGCCCGTGATCACCACATCCTTCAACAACTGCTGTAGCACCAGAATTTCTTACGCAGAAACGTTCACCTGCAACACCGTTGATAAATGCCTTACCGCTTGTTGCACCGAACAAGGCAACGTTACCGATAAGAATGTTTTCATCAGCTTTTCCTTCAAAGCCGGAAGCTTTTTTAATTACAAGCTTTCCACCACTCAAACCTTTTCCGAAGTAGTCGTTTGCTTCACCAGTAAGCCTCATTGTAAGTCCCTTAGGAATGAATGCACCGAAGCTCTGTCCTGCACCACCTTCAGCATCAACAATGAATGCATCTTCTGAAAGTGAATTGCCAAACTTCTTCTGAACTTCTGAACCGAGGATTGTACCTGCAGTTCTGTCTGTACTTTCAATCTTGAACGGTTTATCTAAAACCTTTGTTTTATTTCCGGCCTTTGAGTTTACTTTTTCAAATGCAGGAAGAAGAATCTTTTCATCAACTGTTGTGTTAAGCTTAAAGTCGTAAACATCGCGTTCAGCCTTCCAGCTTTCCTGAGTTTCACCAAGAACGCGGCTCATATCGATAAGGCCGGCTCTTTCAAATCCCTGCTTGTCTTTGAGCTTAAGAAGATCTGTGCGTCCAACCATTTCTTCGATTGAGTGAACACCAAGCTTTGCCATATATTCGCGCAGTTCCTCTGCGATGAACTTCATGAAGTTCTCAACATATTCCGGTTTACCAGGGAATCTTGCACGAAGCTTTTCGTTCTGTGTTGCAACACCGAACGGACAAGTATCAAGGTTACAAACACGCATCATTGCACAACCCATTGTAATAAGAGGAGCTGTTGCAAATCCGAATTCTTCAGCACCGAGCAGACATGCGATTGCAACATCGCGGCCACTCATAAGCTTACCGTCAGTTTCAATAATTACACGGCCGCGAAGACCATTCTGCATCAAAGTCTGATGTGCTTCTGCAAGACCAAGTTCCCAAGGAAGACCTGCATGATGGATTGAAGAAATAGGAGCAGCACCAGTACCACCATCGTGGCCTGAAATAAGAATTACCTGAGCACCAGCTTTTGCAACACCGGCAGCGATAGTTCCTACACCTGCTTCTGAAACAAGCTTAACACTAATACGAGCAGCGCGGTTTGCGTTCTTCAAGTCGTAAATCAACTGAGCCAAATCTTCAATTGAATAAATATCATGATGTGGTGGAGGTGAAATCAAAGACACACCTGGAGTTGCATAACGAGTTTGTGCAATCCAAGGATAAACTTTCTTTCCAGGAAGGTGTCCGCCTTCACCTGGTTTTGCACCCTGAGCCATTTTAATCTGAATTTCTTTTGCAGAAAGAAGATATTCTTCTGTAACACCAAAGCGTCCTGAAGCAACCTGCTTGATTGCTGAGTTGTATTCTGTTCCGAGGCGCTCTGGTTTTTCTCCACCTTCACCTGAGTTTGATTTTCCGTGAAGGTGATTCATTGCGGCTGCCATACACTTGTGGGCTTCTTCAGAAATTGAACCGTAAGACATCGCACCGGTTTTAAATCTCTGTACGATTGAATCTACACTTTCAACTTCGTCGATTGAAATTTCTTTTCCGTTTTCGTAATCGAAATCCAAAAGTGCACGCAAACAATGTGGATGATTGTTATCATCAACAAGGCTTGTATATTCCTTGAATCTCTTATAGTCGCCGTTGCGAGTTGCTTCCTGCAATGCGATGATTGTTTCTGGATTGTAAAGGTGATCTTCAGCGTTTGGTCCGCGGCGGAACTTATGAGAACCAACACTTTCAAGGTGAGTACCTACAGTTAATCCGTTTGAATTCCAAGCCTGATCGTGATGGAAGAGAATGTCTTCCTGGATTTCTTTCATTCCGATACCGCCTACGCGGCTTACAGTGTTTGTAAAATATTTATCAATAACTTCTTTTGCAATTCCTACAGCTTCAAAAATCTGAGCTGACTGATAAGACTGAATTGCAGAAATACCCATCTTTGCTGCGATTTTTACGATGCCGTTAATAACACCTTTGTTGTAATCATCAATTGCAGTGTGATAATCTTTGTCGAGAAGCTTCTGGTCGATAACTTCAGAAATTGCTTCGTGTGCAAGGTAAGGGTTAATAGCACGTGCTCCGTAACCGAGACACATTGCAGCCTGATGAACATCGCGAACTTCAGCAGTTTCAAGAATCATCGAAATCTGAGTTCTCTTCTTTGTTCTGATGAGATACTGTTCAACAGCACTTACTGCAAGCAATGAAGGAATTGCAGCATGTGTTTCATCAACACCACGGTCAGAAAGAATCATGATATTGTAGCCTTCTTCATATGATGCATCAATTTCCTTGAAAAGAATATCAAGAGCAGAATCAAGCCACTGTTCACCATTAATATTTTTAAGATCAATCAAAAGTGAAATCTTCTTTGCCTTTAATCCAGGCTGATTCAATGAAGCAATCTTCATCAAATCAACGCCAGTCAAAATCGGATTGTTGATTTCAAGAACCTGACAGTTCTTTCCTTTTGTATTAAGAATATCACCGTCTGAACCAACATAAACTGTTGTATCAGTTACAATTTTTTCACGGAGGCTGTCGATCGGCGGGTTAGTTACCTGAGCGAACAACTGTTTGAAGTAACTGTAAAGTGAAGGATGCTTGTCTGACATACAAGCCAATGGTGTATCAATACCCATAGCACCTGTAGGTTCAACACCGCCGCGAGCCATTGGTAATACCATTTCGTTGAGGTCTTCGTAGTTCCAACCGAAAGCACGATACAAATGATTTCTTTCATCAAGTGTGCTAGTAGGAATTTTCTTGTTAGGAATTTTAAGTTCTGAAAGATGAACAAGATTCTGGTCGAGCCATTCACCGTAAGGATGCTGGCTTGAATAAGTTTCTTTAATTTCTTTATCAGAGATGAGGCGCTTTGCAACTGTATCAACAAGCAGCATGCGTCCTGGCTGAAGTCTTGATTTTACAATAACATCTTTTTCATCAACATCAAGTACACCAACTTCTGAAGAAAGAATAAGCATATTGTCTTTAGTAATAAAGTAACGGCTTGGTCTCAAACCATTGCGGTCCAAAGTTGCACCGACATAATCACCATCACTAAATAGAATAGCTGCAGGACCGTCCCATGGTTCCATCATTGTAGCCCAGTAGTGATAGAAATCTTTTTTCTGTTCTGTAAGTGAATCATCATGCTTCCAAGGTTCAGGAATACAAACCATAACGGCAAGTGGAAGTGGCATTCCATTCATTACAAAGTATTCGAGAGTATTATCAAGCATTGCTGAGTCAGAACCAGTAACGTCTACTTCGCCGTTGCGGGCAAGCATGCGGTCTACGTTACCGCGGATTGTATTGATTTCTCCGTTGTGTGCGATAAAGCGGTTTGGATGTGCACGCTGCCAGCTTGGGTTTGTGTTTGTACTGAATCGTGAGTGAACAAGTGCGAGAGCTGAAACGTATTCAGCATCCTGAAGGTCTTTGTAGAAAGTTCTTAACTGCTGTACAAGGAACATTCCCTTATAAACGATTGTTCTTGAAGAAAGGGAACAAACGTAAGTTCCGTTATTTGTTTTTTCAAATGCAAGGCGAACTGCATAAAGCTTTTTGTCAAACTCAATTCCCTTTTCTGCATCAGCAGGTCTTTTAACAAAACCCTGCCAGATCGAAGGCATGCAGTCAAAAGCTTTTTTACCGAGAACTTTTTCATCAACCGGAACTTTTCTCCAGCCCAAAAATTCAAGGCCTGCATCTTTTACGCATTTTTCAAAACGTTTCTTTTCGTCTTCATATTTATCAGCAGAAAAAAAGAACTGGCCGACACCGTAATCTCTTTCGTCTCCAAGCTTAAGTCCTGCGTCTTTTTCAATTTTCTTAAAAAAGTTGTGACTGATCTGAACAAGAATACCAACACCATCACCAGTTTCACCGCTGGCATCTTTACCTGCACGATGTTCAAGCTTTTCTACAATAGAAAGTGCGTTTTCTACAACACCATGACTTTTGATACCATCAATGCTTACTACAGCACCAATACCACAGGCATCATGTTCAAAACTGGATTCATACAAAGTCTTCATCTGTTACCTCACATTGCAAAAAAAAAGAAGCCGTAGAAGAATTCTTATGCAAAATGCATAAATATTCGTCTACGACTTCTTTGCCGTTAATTAATTTCATATTAGTGAATTGAATTTAAAGTGTCAATAAATATATGAAGAAATATTAAAATAGTTCTCTCTGAATATTCCTCTCAGGGAATTTCCGCATAAACGCAAAAACTTCGTCCCAGCCGGTAATAATTTTATTTTCTACACAAAATTCCTTAAAATACCTGTCCAATTTTTGTGCATTTGGCGAAGTAAGTTCATAGGCATTCCAGCCGTAAGTATCGATGTACTTCTGCTTAAGCCCCGGAAAATACTGGTCCAGTTTTGCGTAATAATATTCCCGGTCACCTTCGCGCAAAGTTAAGCCCATTCCGTAATTGATAATTCCCTTAACCCCGGCAGCTTTGCAGTACCCCAGAATACCTTCAAGGTTTTCAAGACTGTCATTGATAAAAGGACAAAGCGGGCAAAACCAGACGACAGTATCAATACCGCGGTCACGAAAAATCTTGAGCGCTTCAAACCGTTCGAGCGTAGAACTTACATTCGGTTCAAGAATCTTACAAAGGTTCTCGTCAAAAGTCGTCATCGTCATCTGAACAACAACTTTTGCCTTACGATTAATTGATTCGTAAAGATCAAGGTCACGAAGAATCATCGTTGACTTTGTAAGAGGCGCAACTCCAAAACCGTGACGGTCGATAATTTCAAGACAGCGCCTGGTCAGTTTAAGTTCCCGCTCGGCATGAAGATAAGGATCACACATCGAACCGGTTCCGACCATGCACTTTTTTCTTTTACGCTTTAACGCGTCTTCAAGAAGTTCAGGCGCATTCTGCTTGACCTCGATGTCTTCAAACGGCTCCGGCGTGTGATAGCACTTTGAACGCGAGTCACAGTAAATGCACCCGTGAGTACAACCGCGGTAAAGATTGATTCCATTTTGAGAACTTAAGATTGATTTTGCGTCGATGAATTTCATTTTCTTCTATATTTGTTATATGAGATTTATTTATCTTAAGTACATTATTGCATTGTTAATATGACAACTGTTTGTCATGTTTGTAGGAAATATCAGTTATATTTTATTCTGAGAAAAGATTTAATCTGTTATCACTCATTTTAATCAATTTAAAATGTTTATCTCTTGTCAGAAGTACACAATTATTCTTTATTGCAATATAACTAATTACCGCATCCTGAAAGGGAACTGTAATTCCCTTTTCATTCAATTTTGAAATAAACAAACCAATTTCTTTCCATTCATTTTTATTTACTGAAATCGAATCTACAGAGTTTACAAACAAATCTACTGCGTTCTTTTCTTTAGAATTTCTCACCCCTCTATAAAGTTCTGCAATTACTATTCCGCAGATAAGAGAATCTTCTCTTTGGAATATTTCCCAATTTCTATCATTCTCATTATTCAACATATCTATGACAACATTTGTATCAAGAAGAATCATACCAGGCTTTCCTCTCTTAATTCATCCAAATATTTGTCATCCATATTGATTTTTCCAATCTGCTTAAAGAACTCTTCTTTATCAAAAGATTTTGATTTAGATCTCTCAATATGATTCTTTTCGAGCAGCCGAAGTTCCATGGAATTTATAATCTTCTTCAAATATTGCAAGTTTGAATAAAAGTCATCGTTAATTTCAACATCTATGCTTGATTTGTATTCAGGAACTGAGGAAGAAACGATTACATTCTTTGTGGTATTTTCATAGATTCCTACATGAGAAGAATTCTCAAGAGAATCTTTTTCAAGTACATTATCAATCAGCGTGGAATATGATACGCCATACATTCTGCTTAATTTTCTTATTATCTCCACAGAAGGTTCAACCTCACCAGTTTCGTACTTCATATAAGCCTGGCGTGAAATTCCAAGAAGATTTGCTATCATTCCCTGAGAATATCTGTTTTTTGTCCTTAATTGCTTTAATACTTCCTTCATGACTTTTAGAATATACTATACATATTTATATGTCAAGAAAAAATAACTAATTTTGTTAATTTATATTACCTTTTAAATAAATCCGAATGAGTCCCAGTTCGTGTAAGTTCAAGGACCAATATGTCATTTTGAATCTGATAAATCAAAAGCCAGTCATTCTGAATATGGCATTCCCTGTGATTTGCCCAATTGCCTTCCAAAGCATGATCTTTATATTGAGCAGGAAGGGGAATATCGTTTGCTAAATATGTAAGTACTTCATCTACCATTGTCAGTTCATAATGCCTTTTCTGAACTTTTTAGTAGTCCTTTTTGAACTGCGATGTATATCTGAGGATAAAAGATTATTAACAAAAGCTAAATTCATTGCTAAATACTATAATCGTCAAACTCATATAATGAATATCAATGATTTTTGTAAAAAGGTTTTATCACAAGCCTACAAAACAGGAGAAAATGCCAATAAAAAGATTACAGTCAATATTCAGGAAAATAATTCTTTACTTGAAACATTCGTCCTATAGAAAATTTAAGTATTCGTAATTTAGAATTTTATTTCTGAAACAGAAATCTCACCTTTAAACTCATCATATTCAGCCTGGAAAATTTTAAAATCTTTTCTGTTGCTTTCTTCACATTTATTCTGAATTAATTCAATTATTTCCATTTTTTCGCTTTCTGGTGTTCTAAGTCCAAAAATGATCCCTTTAAGCAAGTCAAAATCATAACTGATTTTTTTACTACCAGGATCATCTTTTGTCATAGATAGCAATTCTTTTTCCAATACAACTCTATGTTCTTTTTCATGTTTCCATGATGGAAGTTTAGTTGTATAAGAATCCATCATGGATTTTACATATTTTTTATGCCATTCTGAAGTTAGTATATTTTCATTACAAACGGCGTGCAAAACGGGACATGGGAGCGTTGAAAGAGGGACAGCGGGCGT
>SAMEA3663208__coassemble_145_pt1 | contig 35354 bp, 27 predicted proteins | sample SAMEA3663208__metabat2_high_PE_016 | metagenome-assembled genome bin SAMEA3663208 (sample SAMEA3663208) | pig gut metagenome | biome: pig gut; feature: pig-associated habitat; material: faeces | place: China | collected 2013
CTTAATTGTGGGAAAGTAGGTAGCTGCCAGGCTTTTTTTTTGTTTAAATCATTTTATTGACTGTAGTGATAATGACCAGAAATAAAAAAATATTTTTATATACTGCATATTTTATACTTATCCTCATAACTTTAGGATTATTTATAATCACCAGATTAGATTTCAATCCTGTCTTGTTTACAGTTTTTATTTCAACATTTACAACAATATTTCATTTTACAATTAGATTCAGTTTCGCAAATATCATTTGTAACTTGATAAAAAAATTGATCAGATATGATGCCTGGTGGTTTAGGGAAAAACCTTTTGAAAAAATGTTATACAGAATTTTATTCGTAAAGAAATGGAAAGAAACGCTTCCAACCTGGAATGAAGGTGACTTTAAGGTTTCTCTGAATGAGTCTGAAATAGTTTTAAATAATATGTGCTTTGCTGAAGCTTATCACGAAGTCTGTATGGTTTTAAGTTTTATTCCGATTATTTTTTCAATATGGTGGGGAGAAATCTGGGTATTTTTTTGGACCTCGTTAGGTGGTGCTGTTTTTGACAGTCTTTTTGTTTTAATACAGAGGTTCAACAGACCTCGTGTATTAAAATATTATAACAGAACAAAAAATTGACTGCGGATTAATCTGCTGTTTTACAGATGATTCCACCGCCTAAAATTACATTGTCTTTATAAATAACTACTGACTGTCCCGGTGCGACTGCTCTTTGAGGAACTTCGAAGGTTACTTTATATGGCTGACCGTGATAGCTAAAATCGTCATCTTCGTCTGGAATGTATTTTTCAATTTTTGCTTTAACAGGTTGGCTTGCAAGTCTGATTTTTACAGTTGCTTCAACTGTATCTTCAGGAATAATGTTTCCTGGCCAGATAAAATCATCTGCAATTAAAGCGTTTGAGTTCAATTCATCATTTTTAGCAAGAACTATAACATTGTTCTTTGCATCTATTGCCTGAACATAAACAGGGTAGTTAACGGCTACTCCAAGTCCGCGGCGTTGACCGATAGTGTAGTGTTCAATACCGCGATGGCGGCCGAGAAATTTTCCATCAAGATCAATAATGTCACCAGGGATGCTTTCTTTATCAGAAAAAAGCATGTTAAAATAATCTTCACCTATAAAATCCTGACTTTCTTTTCTTGTAGCGGCGTACAATCCTGCTTTAGATGCAAGTTCAAATACCTCAGCTTTTTTTGTATTAGCCAGAGGAAATCTTACTTTTGAAAGAGTTTCAGATGATAGCCTGTAAAGAAAATATGTCTGATCTTTAGTCTGATCGGAGGCTGTTGAAATCATGCAAGGTTTTTCATCTGTTCCATAAAGGCCGTTTTCAGGGCTTACAATTTTTGCATAATGACCTGTGCAGAAATAATCAAATTCAATACCGAGCTTTTTTACTCCTTCAAGAAGAGCTCCGAACTTTACTGTCTGGTTACAGCGAATACACGGGTTAGGTGTACGGCCTGAGCGTAATTCTGATTTAAAATATTCAAGAACTTTTTCTCTGTAGGCATCCTTTACATCAATAACATGGTATTCAATATCGTTATCTGTGCAGAATTTCATACATTCTGAGATATTTTTTTGCTCTCCAGGACCGAAACAGCTTGGTGGAAGGTCTTCGGGGTTTACGCCTTCGGGGAGAGTTCCATCCCACATACTCATAGTAACGCCTATGACGCGGCAGCCGCGTTCCTTGAGGAGTAATGCTGTTAATGTGGAATCAACGCCGCCTGACATACCTACGATTACGATGTCTCCTTTGGCAGGCATTTCTTTTTCTATATAATTCATTTAATTCCTGTAATTGCTGTTTTATTTGAAAAATAGTTTATTTACTATAACCAATTGCTTTTTTGATGTCTTCTATTGCCTGGATTGCAGAACCTGAACGGAGAACTGAAAGTTCAACCGGATCGATTTCTTTCATCTGTGCGTCGAGAACTGTTTCTATCATCTCATCATAGGAATATTCAATTTCTGCACGGTCAAGAATCTGAACTGCAAGTTTTGCCATTTTTTTTGCATGTACTGCTTCGATTCCCAGAAGTACATATAAAAAGGCTGCTGCACGTCCTGTGATTTTGTCACATAGGGAATATTCACTGAAATCTTCACCTGATTCAATTAAATCTATTACAGATTTAAGACCTTTTTCTTTATTTGTAATAATTTTTCCTTCGCCGGCAATTACAAAACTGTAATCATCCTTTGAAAATTCCTCTTTTGCTGTATCGATGTTACTCATACTTACTATTATATCAATAATAACAATATTGCACAAATCCTTTATAATTTGTATAATTATAATAATAATTTTATAGTTATTGCATATTTATGCAATTTTGAGGGAAAAATATTGAAAAATATTCACAACAATGTATTTCTTAAGCACATGGCAGTTGTTACAGAAAAGAAATACTGTATTAATCCGGATCTTTACGAAAAATATGATGTTAAACGTGGACTTCGTTATGCGAACGGAACTGGTGTACTCGTTGGTCTTACTAAAATCGGAGATGTTGTTGGTTATGAAATTCAGGACGGAAAAAAAGTTCCGATTCCTGGAAAACTTATGTATCGCGGATATGATGTTGCAGAATTAGTTCATGATGCAGAAAAGCATAATGACTTCTGTTATGAACAGACTGTATACCTTTTGCTTTTTGGAAAACTTCCTACTAAAAAACAGCTCGAGGAATTTAAACAGTACCTTGGTTCTCTTCGTGTTCTTCCACCAAACTTTACTGAAGACATGATCATGAAAGCACCATCAAAAGATATCATGAATAAAATTGCCCGTTGTGTTCTTGCAAGTTATTCTTACGATCCTGATCCTGAAAACCGTGAAGTTTCAAATATCATGAGACAGTGTCTTGAATTGATTGCGCGTTTTTCAACTTTGGCTGCATATGCTTATCAGGCAAAACGCCGCTATTATGATGAAAAGAGTATGTATATTCATAACCCTGTTCCTGAACTTTCAACTGCAGAAAACTTTTTGCGACTGATTCGCGCAGATGGAAAATATACAAAACTCGAAGCTCAGATTCTTGACCTTGCGTTGATTCTTCATGCTGAACACGGTGGTGGTAATAACTCATCTCTTACTGTTCACGTAGTTTCATCTGCTGATACTGATACTTATTCTGCAATTGCTGCTGCCGTAGGTTCCCTCAAAGGTAAAAGACATGGTGGTGCAAATATTCGTGTTATCGAAATGATGGATGATATTAAAAAGCATGTTAAAAACTGGTCAGATGAAGAACAGATCAGAGCTTACTTGAAGAAAATTGCAACAAAAAAAGCGTTTGATAAGACTGGTCTCATTTACGGAATGGGTCATGCTATTTATACAATTTCAGATCCTCGCGCAATTCTTCTTAATGAACTTGCAGAAAAGCTCGCTAAAGAAAAAGGCTGTCTTAATGAATTCAAATTGTATAAATCAATTGAAAAAATCGGACCTGAAGTATTATACGAAATTCACGGTAAAGGAAAACAGATCTGTGCAAACGTTGACTTCTTCTCTGGCTTTGTTTACACAATGCTTAATATTCCTCGTGAATTGTATACACCATTGTTTGCAATCTCTCGTATTGCAGGATGGAGTGCTCACCGTATTGAGGAAGTCATTGCCGGCGGAAGAATCTATCGTCCTGCTTACAAGAACGTTTGTCCGGAACGCAAGTATATTCCAATGGACCAGCGCCGCTAGTTTATGAGCACAGACCGTATTGATAAAATTTTAGCACATGAAGGCTTTGGAACAAGAAAAGATGTACGAAAATATTTTCGTGCATCTAAAGTACTTGTTAACGGACAGGTAATTACTGATCCGGGATTTCATTGTGATATTGATAAAGATGAAATTTCTGTAGAAGGTGAAATCCTCAATATTGAAAAAAATATTTATCTTATGATGAATAAGCCTCAGAATACTGTTTGTGCAAATAAAGACGGACTTCACCAGACTGTTTTTGATCTTCTTGAGGAACAGTATCGCATCGGTTTTGCTCTTGAAAACCTTCATCTGATTGGACGCCTCGATATTGATACAGAAGGACTTTTGATTTTTACTACAGACGGAAAATTGACTCACCGGCTTATAAGTCCGAAAACAAACTGTCCTAAAAAATATTTTGTCCGTCTTGAAAATTCCATTGATGAAAATCTTAAAAATGAATACGAAAAAAAACTGGCAGCAGGAATTCGTATTCCGGCAGAAGATAATGAAGATGAAGCTGACTGTCTTCCTGCAAAAATTGAATTTACTTCAAGTGATGATGAAGTTTATTTGACAATTGTAGAAGGAAAATATCATCAGGTTAAAAGAATGTTCCGTGCTTTGGGTAATAAAGTTATTTTTCTTAAGCGCGTAAGCATTAATGAACTTAAGCTTGATGAAAATCTTTCGGCAGGTTCCTACCGCAAAATGAGTCCGGAAGAAGTTGCTCTTCTTGGATAAATTCCTTTTTTAGTATATTATAAATTACAATTAATTTATAAAAATCAGATTCTTTTTATAAGGAGACATAAAGTGCTTACAGATATTGAAATCGCTCAGAAAAACGAAATGGTGCCAATTAAAAACATTGCAGAGAAAATTTCAGTCTCCGAAGATAGTCTTGATTTTTACGGACAGTATAAGGCAAAAATTACAATGCCTGAACTTAGAAAACTTCAGGCAAAAGTTCTTGACGAAAAAAAGGCAGGAAAATTAATTCTTGTTACAGCTATTACTCCGACTGCAGCCGGTGAAGGTAAGTCAACAGTTTCTATTGGGCTTGCTGACGGTATGCAGAAAATCGGAAAGAAGGCTGTTATTGCTTTGCGTGAACCTTCTTTAGGTCCTTGTTTTGGTGTAAAAGGCGGAGCCTGCGGTGGCGGCTATGCACAGGTTGTCCCGATGGAAGATATTAACCTCCATTTTACAGGTGACATTCACGCTATTTCCATTGCGAACAATCTTATTTCTGCGTTAATCGATAATCATATTCAGCAGGGAAACGAACTTGGAATTGATCCACGCACAATCAGCTGGAAGCGCTGTGTTGATTTGAACGACCGTGCTCTTAGAAATATTACAATCGGAATGGGAACAACTATTGACGGCGTTCCTCGCCAGGATCATTTCTGCATTTCTGTTGCTTCAGAAATTATGGCGATTGTCTGCCTTTCAAAATCTATCAGTGAACTTAAAGAAAGAATTTCTAATATTACAATTGCTCAGACTTACAAAAAAGAATATGTAAAATTCGGTCAGCTTAAATGCACAGGTGCCATTGCAGCTTTACTCAAAGATGCAATCAGACCAAATCTTGTTCAGACACTTGAAAAAACACCGGCCTTTATTCATGGCGGTCCTTTTGCAAATATTGCTCATGGATGTAACTCGATTAATGCTACAATCTGTGCTCTTGCAACAGGTGATTATGTTGTTACTGAAGCAGGCTTTGCTGCAGATCTTGGGGCAGAAAAATTCTTTGACATTAAATGCCGTATGAATAACCTTAAACCTTCTGCCTGTGTAATTGTTGCAACAATCAGAGCTCTTAAGATGCACGGTGGAGTTATTAAGGCAGATTTAAGTAAAGAAAATCTTGCTGCTCTTGAAAAGGGATTTGAAAACCTTCAGGTTCATATTGAAAATATCAAGAAGTTCGGCGTAGAAGCTGTAGTTGCTGTTAATAAATTTATTACTGACTCAGATGCAGAAATCGAGCTTCTTACAAAACTTTGTGAAAAAATTGGTGCTAAAGCAGTACTTTCTGAAGGCTGGGAAAAAGGCGGAGAAGGTGCAAAGGAACTTGCAAAAGTTGTATGTGAAATTGCAGACAGCGGTAAGTCAAACTTTAAGCCGTTATATGAATCTGATATTTCTTTGAAGGAAAAAATTGAAACTCTTGCAAAAGAAATCTACAGAGCTGAAAGAGTTGAATTTGATGCTGCGGCATTGAAAAAACTTCAGAAGTTTGAAGAAGCCGGATTTGGAAGTCTTCCGATCTGTATGGCAAAAACTCAGAACTCAATCAGCCACGATAAAGGTGCAGTTGGTGCACCAAAAGGTTATACATTCCCTGTTCGTGACGTACAGCTTTACAGCGGTGCAGGTTTTGTTGTAGCGTTTGCCGGAGAAATCGTACAGATGCCGGGCCTTCCAAAACTTCCTGCAGCATTGAATATTGATGTTGATGATGACGGAGTTATTTCTGGATTGTTCTAGAATTAATTGCCTGTAAAATAGAAAAGCCACGGTTTTGAAAATAAATCATTACTGTGGCTTTTTTTTATTGATGCATTAAAATAAATATTTATTATTTATTTGTGCAGCATTCAGGATTTTGTGCAGATGCGGAATCTTTTTCTGAATCGAAACATTCCTTCATTGTGCGCCAGCCCAATACGGCGCATTTAACGCGGGCTGGCATTTTAGAAATGTCCTGAAGGCATGCTGCTTCATCAAGTTTTTCAATTTCGTTTTCTGATGCTGTTCCTTTGATCATTCCCATAAAGTTTTCTGCAAGCTTGAGAGCTTCTGCTTTAGTTTTTCCGATTATGAGATCAAGCATCATGTCAACAGAAGCCTGACTGATTGCACAGCCGCTTCCGGTAAATGAACCGTCAGTAATTACATCGTTTTCAACTTTTAAATTTAATGTAATGTTGTCACCGCAGCTTGGATTTACTCCGTTAAGTGAAATTGTTGAATCATTCATTTCACTTTTGTGGCTTGGGTTGATGTTATGTTCGTTTAAGATTTCGCGGTATAATTCTTTTGTATCCATTTGTGTTTCCAGTTAAGTTTTATATTAGTCTTTATATCCTGACCAGCTTCTTATCTTTGCAATTTTTTCAAGGAATATTTTAACTTCATCTTCTGTGTTGTAAAAATACAAGGATGCTCTTGCAGTTGCAGGAACGTTAAGATAAGCCCCAAGCGGCTGTGCACAATGATGGCCAGCTCTAATTGCAATTTTTTCTGAGTCAAGAAGGGAAGCAATATCATGTGGATGTACATCATCAATTGTAAAAGTTACGATGCCTGAATGTTTTGAATAATCAGGATTTCCGATTAAGTGAACGTGCGGAATATTCTTCATTCCTTCAAAAAGAAGTTTTGTAAGTGACTGTTCTGTTTCGTGAATAAAGTCAAAACCAATTTTTGAAAGATATTCACAGGCAGCTTTTAAACCGACTGCGCCGGATGCATTTACTGTTCCTGCTTCAAATTTGTGAGGAACTTCGGCAAAGGTTGCCCCATCTCTTGTTACGTATTCAATCATTTCGCCGCCGCGAAGGAACGGATTCATTTTTTCAAGGATTTCAATTTTTCCGTAAACTGCACCGATTCCCATTGGGGCAAGCATTTTATGTCCTGAGAAAACTAAAAAATCTGCATCGATGTCCTGAACGTCAACCTTCATGTGAGGAACTGCCTGCGCGCCGTCAACAACAATTACGGCACCGTTTTTGTGTGCAATTTCTGCAATCTGTTTAACGGGATTTTGTGTTCCTAAAACATTGCTGACATATGTTATGGCAACGATTTTTGTTTTGTTAGTAATTTTAGAATATTCAGATTCTGGAATAATTCCGGTTTCTTTATCACATTCAAGCCATACAAGTTTTGCTTTTTTTGTATTGCAAACCATCTGCCATGGCAAAATGTTTGAATGATGTTCCATTATGCTTACGACAATTTCGTCGCCATCATTTATATTCTGCATTCCGTAAGTGTAGGCAATAAGGTTAAGGCTTTCAGAGGCATTGCGTGTAAAGATAATTTCTTCTGTGCGTTTTGCATTGATGAATTTTGCAACAGCGGCACGGGATGATTCATAATCATCTGTTGCTCTCTGGCTTAAGTCATAAAGGCCGCGGAGTGGATTGGCATTGTTTCTTTTATAGAAGTCTGCAACTGCATCAATAACACACTGAGGTCTCTGACTTGTTGCGGCGCTGTCAAAATATACTAAACATTCATTTTCTTTTACAGAAAAAATAGGAAAGTCTTTTCTGATTTCGTTGATTGAAACACTACTCATTAAAAGCCTCTTCTACATATTCCTGTATTTTTGTTTTAATTTTTTCATCAGGAATTAAAGATGAAACACGGTTAATCTTTGAAAGAGTCATGATTTTTTCTGCTTCATCTTTTGAAATTCCGTGTGAGTTCATATAGAACAATACATCATTGGAAAGTTTTCCGATTGTTGAACCGTGTTCGCCTGCAACATCTTCTTCATCACAGAGAATTACAGGAATTGATTTATTAACAACCTGTGGATTTAATAAAAGTGTTTCTTCCTGTTCGTTACCGTTTGCTCCCTGACATCCGTTTTTGAAGTCAATTGTTCCACGGTAAGTTTTTTTTGCGTTATCTTTAAGTGTTCCGTAAACCATCATTTCGCATTCTGTCTTGCGGCCGATATGGTTTACGATATAGTTCATGTCGAGTTCCTGATCTTTGCGGGTAAAGTACGCAGTGTCAGATTTGAAAGAAGAATGGTATTCACGAAGAATTGAATCAACGCCCGTAAATGCTTTTTTGCTTCCAAGTTCAATCTGTGTAACTTCAATGTTTGCATTTTCTTCGCAGTAAGTACTGATGTCGTTTACATGAACATAGTTTTTGCCAAGTGTCTGAATTGTAATCAGATGAATTTTTGCATTTTTTCTTGCGTATAATTTTGTCTGAACAATCTGAAGCCCTTCGCTGGCTTTGTCAGAGGTAAAGTTCATTATGACAGTTACAGAGGAATCTTTGCGAGCCTCAATTATATGTGAACTTATCGAGTAAGTTTTATCTTTACAGTCAAAATCATAATAAACAGGTTTTTCAATTTTTTCTGCAAAATCAATTACCATTGCGCTTGGAATGATTCTGTTGTCAAAAAGCAGCTGTGAAAAATCTTTTCCCATTGCGCTTTCTGCAGGAGGCATAGTCATAAGAAATTTTTCTGCATCTTTTTCAAAATAAATTCCTTTTGGAAGTTTTGAAACAGAGTAGTTGAGTTTTTCTTTGTAATTACAATCGATGTCTAAAACACCGTTATTCATTTTAAGCCAATTCCAGGTAAGGCTTGGGATTGTATTAACTTTTGTATTAATTTTCATGTTTGTCTCCTTTGCCTTAAAGTGTGCCTTTCATTTCAAGTCTGATAAGATTATTCATTTCAACTGCGTATTCAAGCGGAAGTTCCTTGCTGACAGGATTTGCAAAGCCTGAAACAATCATGCTGCGCGCTTCGTCTTCAGGTATTCCGCGGCTCATAAGATAGAAAATTGCATCGTTTGAAATACGTCCGATTTTTGCTTCGTGTCCAACATCTGCTTCGTCAGTCATTACTGTCATTGCAGGAATTGTGTCACTGCGGCTTTCTGAATCAAGCATAAGGCTCTGACAGCTTACGGATGCTTTTGAACCTGTTGCTCTTTTATCAATGTAGACTGCAGAGCGGTAAGTTGAAATTCCGCCGCCTTTAGAAATTGATTTAGTTGTAATCAGGCTTGTTGTATTAGGTGCGCGGTGAACCATTTTTGCACCGGTGTCGAGATTCTGATCGTTTCCGGCAAAAGTGATTCCTGTAAATTCTGCACGCGCATTTTTTCCGTCAAGATCACTTTCTGGGTAAAGATATGAAACGTGGGAACCGAAGCTTCCTGATACCCATTCGATTGATCCGTCTTCTTCAACCTTAGCACGTTTTGTGTTTAGGTTGTACATATTCTTTGACCAGTTTTCGATTGTAGAGTATCGGAGGTGAGCTCCTTTTTTTACAAACAGTTCTACACAGCCTGCGTGTAAGTTTGCAACATTATATTTTGGTGCTGAACATCCTTCGATAAAGTGAAGGTCAGCGCCTTCGTCAACGATGATGAGAGTGTGTTCAAACTGTCCGGCACCTTTTGCATTCAATCTAAAATAAGACTGAAGAGGAAAGTCGAGCTTAACATTTTTTGGAACGTAAACGAAACTTCCGCCTGACCATACGGCACCGTGAAGGGCAGCAAACTTGTGATCGCGTGGAGTAACCAGTGTCATAAAATATTCTTTTACCATTGGTCCCCACTGTTCAGATTTGAGCGCTTCTTCAAAACCCATGTAAACAACGCCCTGTTTTGCAACTTCATCCTGAACGTTGTGGTAAACAAGTTCAGAGTCGTACTGAGCGCCTACGCCGGCAAGTGATTTTCTTTCTGCTTCAGGGATTCCGAGTTTTTCGAATGTGTCTTTAATGTCGTCCGGAACGTCTTCCCATTTGTCCTGCATTTTTGTGTTCGGACGAACGTAAGTTGCGATTCTGTCGATATTAAGGCCTTCGATGCTTGGTCCCCATTCAGGAACTTTTGCTTCGTTATATATTTTAAGACTGTTCAAACGGAATTCTCTCATCCATTCAGGGTCGTCTTTTTCTTTTGAAAGTGTTTCTACGATTTCTGGTGTAAGACCGCTTGTGATTCTGTAGAAGTCTTCTGTTTCTTCGTAACGGAAGTCATACATTGAGCGATCAATATCACCAACCTGTGTTTTTTCGTTTTCGCTCATTGTTATTTATCCTGTTCTGTATTTTCACCGCATTCAGCGATAATTTTTTCAAATCCGTTTTTATTGATTTCATCTACGAGAGAACCGTCACCGGTTTTTATGATTTTTCCTTTTACGATAACGTGAGTGTAATCAACGTGGAGGCTTTCAAGGATTCTTGTAGAGTGGGTAATAATCAGAAGTGCACCGTCCTGCTTTTTCTGATATTCCTGAATGCCTTTTGAAACTGTGCGGACAGCGTCAACGTCAAGACCAGAGTCTGTTTCATCAAGAATTGCAAATTTTGGATTAAGCATCAGAAGCTGTAAGATTTCTGCCTTTTTGCGTTCTCCGCCTGAAAAGCCTACATTGAGGTCACGGCTTGCGTAAGAAGGATCCATATTCAGAAGTTCCATGTTAGCCTTAAGAGTTTTCTGAAACTGGAAAAGCTTTACATGTTCACCTGTAAGCTGCTGGAGGGAACTGCGGATGAAAGTTTCAACGCTGATTCCAGGAACTTCAAGCGGATTCTGGAATGAAAGGAACATTCCAAGCTTTGCTCTTTTATCTGTTGAAAGGTCAGTAATGTCCTGTCCGTCAAAGAAAATCTTACCTTTTTCGAGACTGTAGACAGGATTTCCCATGATAGTATTACCAAGAGTTGATTTTCCGGCTCCGTTCGGGCCCATCAGTACGTGTGTTTCACCTTTGCCGATCTGAAGGTTAAGGTTTTTGAGAACCTGTCTTGAGTCGATGTTTACGAAAATATCCTGAATATCGAGAAGTTTGTCTGACATTTAAGTCGCTCCTTGGTAATTATTATGTATATCTATAATATAAGTAAATTATTAATGAAAATATAACAAAAAAATGCAAATTAAGGAATAGGTTTTATAAACTATTATTTTAGTAGGTATTTAGTGATTTTAACAAGATTTTAATTTTTGCGTTTTCAGTTATTGACTAAACCATCTAAATCCGTAATAATGTAAAGGAATATTCAAATTTATTAAGGAGCGCGCACCGTGCCTTGTGGTAAAAAAAGAAAGCGTCAGAAGATGGCGACACATAAGCGTAAGAAGATGCTTAGAAGAAATCGTCATAAGAGCAAGTAATTAATACTTGCAGTACATATTTTATGTGCCAATAAAGACTGCAAAAGTGAACACTTTGGCGGTCTTTTTTTTTAATAATAAAAAGTATAATATAAGCGGGGGCTTATTACGAATCTTTCCGAAATTACAAAACCTGAAGACATCAAGAATTTCTCAAAGGAAGAATTAAAACAGCTTTCCTCAGAAATCAGACAACGTATTATTGAAGTTGTCGGAAAGAACGGCGGACATCTAGCAAGTAATCTCGGTGTTGTTGAGCTTACGATTGCTTTGTTCCGGGTATTTAATCATGAAAAGGATGCGATTATCTGGGATGTAAGCCATCAGTGTTATGCTCATAAGCTTTTGACAGGTCGTTTTAATGAGTTTGATGGTTTGAGAACTAACGGTGGAATTTCTGGATTTACGAAAATGGCCGAAAGCCCTTATGACTATTTTGATAATGGTCATGCTTCAACAAGTATTTCGTCAGGTCTTGGTCTTCTTACAGCAAGACTTCTCCAGAATAAAGATAAGGCGCAGAATGAAAAAGTTGTTGCCGTAATCGGTGACGGAGCTTTGACAGGCGGTCTTGCGTTTGAAGGTTTGTGTCACGCAGGTCAGCTTCAGAAAAATCTTATCATTGTATTAAATGACAACCAGATGTCTATCGGAAGAAACAACGGAACTTTCTCGCGTTATCTGAGCCGACTGACAATGTCATCTCATTATCAGAAATTTAGACGGGGACTTAAAATTTTTGCGCATAAAGTTCCTGTTATTAATAAATTCCTTCCAAAGGTTCTTCATAAATTTAACAGAGGATTAAAAGGACTTTTTCTTGCAAACAATCTTTTTGTTGAATTCGGTTATGAATATGTAGGACCACTTAATGGTCATGATATTCAGGAAATGGAACTTGTCTTCAATAGAGTTAAGAAACTTAAAAAGCCGGTTGTAGTTCATGTAGTTACAAAAAAAGGAAAAGGGTACAAGATGGCCGAAGAGGATCCTCAGAAATTCCATGGCATCGGACCTTTTGATACTTCAGACGGAACAGTTTTAAGTACATCATCAAAAACATATACAGAAGTATTTTCAAAAGAAATTATAAACATCGCAGAAAAAAATAATAAGATAGTTGCAATTACAGCTGCAATGGCTTCTGGTACAGGACTTGAAGAATTTTCAAAAAAGTTTCCGAACAGATTCTTTGATGTAGGAATTGCAGAAGAGCATGCAGTTACTTTTGCAGGCGGTCTTGCAAAAGGCGGTCTTATTCCAGTTGTTGCAATTTATTCAACCTTCATCCAGCGTTCGATTGACCAGATTATTCACGATGTTTCTCTTCCTGACTTTCATGTAATTTTTATGCTCGACAGGGCAGGAGCAGTTCCTTGTGACGGAGAAACTCATCAGGGAATTTTCGATATTGCACTTATGCGTTCAATTCCTAATCTTACAATCTTAAGCCCGGCTTCCGAATCTGAGCTTAAAACTATGCTCAATGCTGCTGTAAAAATGAAAGGCGCAATTGTAATCCGTTATCCAAAACTTTCAGTTTCAAAAGAACTCAAAGCATTTAAGGCTCCTTTGAAAAACGCAAAAGGAATTTTGATTCCTTATGAACAGATTGATAAAGAATTAAGTGAAAAATCATCGCTGAAAAAATCTTCAAAATCAACTCTAATTATTTCTACAGGTTCCTTGATAAATGAATCAATAGAAGCTGCAAAAAAACTTATGAATAAAAACATTCATGCTGATGTTTATAATTTAAGATTTATAAAACCAATCTGCGAAGACGACCTTGTTTCCCTATGTAAAAAATATAAAAAAATTGTAATTGCAGAAGATGGAATCAAGCAGGGCGGCGTCGGCGAATATATTGAATGTCTTTTACTGAAAAATGGAATAAAAAATATAAAAGTTCTGGGCTTTCCACAGTCATATCTTTCTCAGGGAACAAGGGAAGAAGTTCTCTCTGCAGCAGGTCTTTCCTGTCAGGACATTTTCAATGCCGGAATTTAATTTAAGTAACCGTATTATAAAAACTGAAAAGCCTGCTTTTGTTGCAGGAATTGTGAATGCAAATTCTGATTCCTTTTGGAAAGAAAGCCGTGGCGGTTATAAGCTTGCAAAAAGACTGATCGAGGAAAAAGCTGATCTTCTTGATATAGGGGCTGAAAGTTCAAGACCAGGAAGTCATTACATTTCTGAAAAAGATGAGCTTAAAGCGTTAATTCCCCTTATCAGAAAAATCAGAAAATATTCTGACATTCCGATCAGTGTTGATACAAGAAAGAAAAATGTAATCAAAGCCTGCGTTGAAGAAGGCGCTGATATATTAAACGATATCTCTGCAATGGAAGATGATCCTCAGATGGCTTCTTACTGCGCACAGGCAAAAATCCCTGTTATTTTAATGCATAAACGTCAAAATCCTGTTATAATGCAAGAGTACACAGAATATAATGATATTTTTTCTGAAGTTCAGGATTATCTTTATTCGAGAATTAATTACGCTCTCGATGCAGGAATTGACTCTTCAAAAATAATTCTTGATCCTGGAATCGGTTTTGCAAAAGACCTTAACGGAAACCTGATTCTAATTAAAAGAGCAGGTGAGCTTTGTCAGAAAAAATATCCTATAATGATGGCTCTTTCAAGAAAATCGTGTCTTGGTCAGATTACCGGAAGGCCTGTCAGCGAAAGACTTTCTGCAACTCTTGCAGCAGATCTGTATTCTGTAATGAACGGTGCAACTTTTGTAAGAGTTCACGATGTAAAGGAAACGGTTGATACACTTTCTGTGCTGGCTGCAATACTGTCAGTTTAGAAATTGAAATAGGAAAAATAAATGTTAGCATTTCAGACATTGTTGAAAATTTATTCATACATAAGTCCTGTTATTGATATTGCAATTATTGCATTTGTTTTATACAAGGCTTATGAACTTCTGATTAAAACGAACGCAGTTCAGATTCTTCGTTCTGCAGTTATTATTGCCTTGTTCTATTTTGCTGCTTTTATTCTAAGGCTTGAAACTCTTCTCTGGATTCTTAACATTGTTGCTCCAGGTCTTCTTGTTTGTTTCGTAATCGTATTCCATCCGGAATTAAGAAAAGTAATTTTGAAGCTTGGACAGAAACAATGGTTTACTTTTGGTAAACGTTCAAAGCATACTCATGTTGATGCAGTTTTGATTGCAGCAGACCAACTTTCTAAAATGAAGCGTGGAATGCTTGCAGTATTTGTCCGTCATACAAAAATGGATGATTATATTGAAACAGGAACACGTCTTGATGCTAATCTTACATCTGCACTTCTTTATACAATTTTCAGTCATGATACACCTTTGCATGATGCGGCGTGCTTTATTGAAAATGGAAAAATTATTGCAGCCGGATGTTTTCTTCCGTTAAGTGAACAGTATGATATTAAAAAAACTTTCGGTACACGACATAGAGCGGCATTAGGGCTTTCTGAACAGACTGATGCAGTAATTCTTGTTGTATCAGAAGAGACAGGTGCAATCAGTCTTGCTTATGATTCAAAGCTTCATTATGACCTGTCTATTACAGAATTAACAAAAACATTGGAAGAACTTCTTGAAATTACTTCTGATTCACGCAATATTGAGGACACAATCGATGAAAGTAGAATTAATTCTTAAGAAAATTACACATAACTGGTTTCCAAAATGTCTCTGTATTGTTTCTGCCGTTGCATTGTATATGTTTGCAAAAACATCACGTCTTGAAACAAAAACATATTCAATTCCGCTTGTGATAAAAGAAGACGGAAACCTTTGCCGTTCAACTTTACTTCCTTCTCATGTAAATGTAATCATCAGATCTGAACCTGATAATATTTCAGGAATCCAGAATGGTGATATCCAGGCTGTTTTGGATTTAAGTTATTACACAAAACAAGGAAACTACAATGTTCCTGTTTCTGCATCTCTTGCTTCAAATGTGAATCTTTCTGCTCCTGTTGAACTTACGGTTTATCCGGAAAAGATTTCAATTGATCTTGAAGAACGTGTCAGAAAAGGTGTGAATGTTGAAGTTCCTGTTTATGGAAACCCTAAACATGGTTATGAAGTTGAACAGATTAAAGTTTCTCCTCAGCAGGTTGTAATTTCTGGTCCTAAATCAATGCTCGAAAATATTAATCAGGTTTCAACTGTTGAACTCAGCCTTGAAGACAAAAAAGAAAATTTCACTGATGTAAAAAAGATTCGTGCAATTAATCGCCACATAAGCCTTGTATCTTCAGAAAATGTTAATGTCAGCGTATCATTTAAGGCATCTTTAATAAATAAGACTTTTGATAATGTTCAGGTTGGAATGACACATCTTTCTCCACATCTTGAAGTTTATTCAATTCCTGAAGTTGGTTTTACAGTTTCAGGTTCCCAGCTTATTGTGGAAAAATTTTTTCCGTCAGAACAGAATGTTCAAGTTGACTGTTCTTTGATTACAGGTGCCGGAGAATTTACACTTCCTATTACTGTGAATATTCCCGACGGCTTAAAGCTTGAAAGCACATCTGTTGAAAATGTAAAAATTACAGTCAAAGAAAAACCTGTACCGGTTAATCACGCATCTGAAGTTAATGTAAACGGAAGTGAACAGTGATTTTTGGAAACGGAATTGATATCTGCCAGGTTTCAAGATTTAGAAAATGGATTATTGACGGTAACCTTATTGAACGTTATTTTAATGAAAAGGAATTTTCAATAAAAACAGACGGAGATTTAACAGACCGTCAGTTGTCAGCAATGAGCCAGCATTATGCTGCAAGGTTTGCGGCAAAAGAAGCTTTTTCAAAAGCACTTGGAACTGGCTTAGTCGGATTTGAATTGAAAGATGTTTACGTTCAGAAGGAAGAATCTGGAAAACCTTATCTTGTACTTGAAAATTCTGCTAGAAAAATTTTTGACGAAAAATGTCCGGGCGGAAAAATTCATCTTTCTTTATCCCATGAAAGTGAATACGCAATTGCAAGCGTAATTATTGAAATATAGAGATTTTCTGTTATAATTATAGTAATCAACCATAAAGGGGAGGAATAATGGTTTCTGGTGTAAAAAAATCATCAACAGACGAAAAGAAAAAGCCTGCGATTTCGTATTGGTCAAAAAATAAATGTCATTGTCCTGTCTGTAAAAAAGACTTTCCTAGAGAAGAAATGCTTTCTGGTAACGGTCGAATGAATGCTGGTAAGCTTACTGATGAACTTCACCGCCTTTATATTCCTTCAAAACGTTACGGAAAAATTAATCCTATCATTTACGCTATCGGTGCATGTCCTAACTGTCACGCTGCTTTTTTATGGAATGACTTTAAGGATATTACAGATCAGGCATCGCTTGACAGAATTTATGATAAAGCAGATGAGAGAAAAGCTGCTGTTAATGCTGTATTCCCTTATTACGATTTAACTCGTAACAGAACACTGCTTGATGGTGCGGCAATGTATTATCTTGCATTGCTTACATATGATGAAGTTGACCTTTCATATCTTCCTACAATGAAAAGAGCAATTCTTACTCTCCGTCTTGCATGGCTTTGTCAGGAACTTGAAGAAGAAGTTCCTAAACACAATTTTGCAGTTGCTGCAGACGTGTTCTATAAAAAAGCTATTTTCTTTTACCAGCAGGCTGTAATCAACGAAACAAAACGTATCGAAAAAAGTTCTACACTTGCCGGTATGGGACCTGATACTGACAAGAACTACGGATGGGATGGCGTTATTTACCTGTGCGGACTTCTTGAATATAAATATGGTCAGAGAGAAGATGAAGCATTGCGTATGAAAAAACTTGATGAAGCAAAAATTGCAATTGCCAGAATCTTCGGTCTTGGAAAAACAACTAAAGAAAAACCAGGTCCGCTTCTTGAACATTCTCGCAATCTCTACGAAACACTGACTAAGCTTCTTGATGGTCAGGATGTTGATGACGTAGATTTGTAATATAAGGATTAATAGTTGCGTAATATTTTACTTACAGTTTCTTATGACGGAACAAATTTCTGCGGCTGGCAGCGTCAGGACAAAAGTGACGGAGGAAAGCCGGTAAGAACAGTTCAGGGAGAAATTGAAAAGGTTCTTGAAAAAATCCATAAGGTAAAAACTCCTCTTCAAGGTTCTGGAAGAACTGACAGCGGTGTTCATGCCGTTCGTCAGGCTGCTAATTTTTTTAGTCCCGTTGGTTCTATTCCTGCAGAAAAATACGTGCTCGCAATGAATTCTCTTTTGCCTGATGATATTCGAATCCTTGAAGCAAAAGAGGTAGATGAAAAATTTTCTTCCAGATTTTCTGCAACTTCAAGATCGTACCGTTATTTTATAATTCCTTCACACAAAGCGCTTGCTTCCCAGATGCCGTTTGCCTGGGATATCGGTCACGAACCTGATATTGATAAACTGAATAAAATGGCTTCTTGTCTGAAAGGAGAAATTGACTGTGCAACTTTTGCAGCAAGCGGAGATGAAAGCCTTTCGACATGCAGATATCTTTACGATGCACACTTTTTTTATCAGGAACTTTATCCATGCGGCAGAGCACTTGTGTTTGAAATTACTGCCAATGCCTTCTTGTGGAAAATGGTCAGATCGATTGTAGGTTCTCTGATTTATTTTGAAAAAGATAAGGATGCAGATTATTTCAAACAGATTCTTGAAAGCTGTGACAGAAGCAAAGCCGGTCCTACAGCTCCGCCGCAGGGATTATTTCTCTGGGATATTTGTTTTGACGGCGAAAGAGTTCACGTCTGAGATTTTAAGTTATAGAAGATTTACCGGGTCGATATCAGTTTCGATATAAACGTTTGACGGGTGAGTGAAGTCATTGATTAAGTGATCTGTCATTCTCTGAAGAATGTTTATGTTCTTTGATTTTAAAATAATCTGATATCTGTAATTAGCCGCAATTTTATTAATTGGACATTCCGATTCTCCAAGTATTTCAACATCAGCACTTAATGAAGAAAATTTCTTTTTTAATTCAGAAAGCTGTTCTTCAAGAATCTGTTTTGCATTGTGTGCAGTTGATTTTGCATCTTCAAGATTCGGTGATCTGAAAACAAGTCGGACAAGACGGGAAAATGGTGGAAATTCCAGGAGTTTTCTCGTGCTGATTTCTGAGGAATAAAATTCGTTTACCTTTGAGTTGCAGGCATAGTAAATACTTTCTGCTCCTGGATTGTAAGTCTGAACATAAACTTCACCGTCAGGAAAAAATCTTCCGGCTCTTCCTGCAACCTGAGTGATAAGCGCAAATGTTTTTTCAGAAGCCCTGAAGTCCGGAAGGTGAAGCCCTGTATCGGCAAGGACAATTCCTACAACTTTAAGGTTAGGAAAATTCAAACCTTTTGCAATCATCTGAGTTCCGAGCATGATGTCGTATTCACCTTTTTTAAAGGCATCAAGCTTTTCCTGAAGTTCACCTTTTTTAGTAAGCGAGTCAGTGTCAACGCGAACAACTCTGGCATTAGGAAACTTAGCTTTGACTTCTGCTTCGATAAATTCAGTTCCGAATCCGCTGTATCCCACATCAAAGGAGCCGCATTGCGGACAGCTGTTTGGCGCTTCTAAAGACCAGCCGCAGTAATGACATTTTAAGCGGTTGATTGATTTATGATATGTCAAAGGAACTGAACAGTTCTTGCATTTTAATTCGTATCCGCAGTAAGAGCATCTGAAAAAATGATTGAATCCGCGGCGATTTAAAAACAGAATGGCCTGTCTTTTTTTTGCAACAGCTTTATCGATTGCTTCAAATAATTCCTGTGAAATGCTCTGTCCGGAAGAAGGCTGTTTTGATAAATCTATGATTTTAATTTTAGGCGGAGCTCCGCCTGCAAGTCTTTTTGTAAGCTTGTGACATTCAAACTGGCCGTTTGAGATTGAGTTCCAGCTTTCAACGCTAGGAGTTGCACTTCCCATTAACAAAGGAATTGCAAGCTTTGAACATCTGTACATTGCAATCTGACGTGCATGATAGCGCGGAGTGTTGTTTGATTTGTACGAACCGTCGTGTTCTTCGTCAATAATGATAAGACCGAGCTGAGGAACTGGTGCAAAAACTGCACTGCGCGCACCGATAACGATACGTGCTTCTTTATGAAGAATACGGTTCCATTCAGTAAGCTTCTGGCTTGGAGTCAGACCAGAATGTAATACTGCAACTGTTGAGCCGAATCGCATTGTTACCGCTTCGATTACCTGTGGAGTTAAACCGATTTCAGGAACAAGATAAATAATTCCTTTGCCTTTTTTTAATATTTTTTCTGCAACCTGAAGAAAAACTTCAGTTTTTCCGCTTCCGGTAGTTCCGTAAAGATAATGAAATTTTACTGTTTCATTGTTTGAAGAAGTTATGCTTTCAATTGCTTTTTTCTGTTCATCAGACAGTGTAACAATCTTCTGTTCTGGAAATTCATCAGTAAAAGAAAAATCCTGTGAACTCGTTTCGCGCTTTCCGGAAGGAATCATGGAATTTAAAATTTCACCAATCGGAGTAAGATAATAATTTGACATCCAGATTCCAAGATTAATTAATTCTGATGTCAGTAAAGGTTCTTCGTCCAATACGCGTATGATAGGACGGATCTTTGAAGCGTCATAAGGAAGGTCCTTTGGAAGTTCGTCAAAAAGTTTAACGATGATTCCTGTCAGGCGGCGGTTACCGAATTTAACTTCTGCACGTTTTCCGATCTGGCTTTCAAAATTTTTTACAGTTGATTTTCTTGTTTTGGTTAATAAGTCCGGCTGTAAATTTTCACCTTTAAGAGAAACCCGTTCTGTTCCTTCTGCAAGGGTGAGGTAAGTGAAGGTTTGATTTAAAGGCACGTTAAGTGCAATTTCGGCGTATTTCAAAATTACTCCTGAACAAAGGAGCTTTCATAACCTGGAGCAATTTTTAAAAGTTCTGCACGGAAAGCTTTTAAGTCCTGCCATGCGGGAGCTTTTAACTGAGGGTTGCGTAAAAGAGCACTCGGATGATAAGTTGCCATCATCGGAATTGAACCGTACTGATAGAAGGTTCCTCTAAGTGAATTAATTCCTGCACTTGTTTTTAAAAGTGTCTGAGCGGCAATTCTTCCGACTAAAAGAATCATTTTTGGTTTTAATATACTTAACTGTGCTTCAAGGTATGAAATACAGGCCTGGATTTCTTGAGGGTCTGGATCTCTGTTCTGTGGAGGACGGCATTTTACTATATTTGTAATGTAGCAGTTTTGATTTCTGCTCAATTGTATTGCGGCAAGCATTTTATCGAGAAGCTGTCCGGCCTCTCCAACAAAAGGTTTTCCTGTCTGGTCTTCTGACTGACCTGGTGCTTCTCCGATAACAAGTACAAGCGGATTTTCAACTCCCATGCCGACAACTGTATTTGTTCTTCCGCCGGCAAGACGGCATCTTGAACAGTCATGGATTTTTGAAGCAATGGAATCAAGCGAAACTGTTTTTCTGCTGTTCTGAACTGCAGGGGAAGCATGTTCAAGTGAAGATGATGAGGTCTGTGCAGAAAATTCAGGCTCACTAACTGCAGCTTCTGTTGGGTCACTTGAAATTGGATTTGAGGAAACCGAAGATTTTTCAAAATCATCTGTAAAAACAGGATCTTCACGGTCAAAAGCAGCCGGAGTGTATCCGTTAATTCCTAGGGAAATTGTTTTAAGTAAAATATAAATCTGCTTTTTTTCTTCGGCTTTCATTCTTTTATAATAGCATAATTGTCGTTGTTTGACCATAATTCCATAAACCTTTATAATTATCAGGTTATGAGAAAGTCTTTCAAATTCTTAATTTCTTCGATTATTTCTTTTTCCCTTTTGTCAGGAATTTATGCTGCACAAAGAGGCGGACAGGATTTAATTCTTCCTGGGTCTTGGGTTTATGATGCACTGCAGTCGATTGAAATGGAAATGGCTCGAGTTACTTTCAGTGACCAGGCTCCAGTTTCGATTAATGAATTAAAATGTTATATGAAAGAAATTGATTATGAAAGATTAAGTGAACCTGGAAAAAAACAATATGACCGTATTCAATCATATATTGATCAGATGAACTGGTCATTTAACTGGGGATTGTTTTCGCTTGGAACGGAGATAGGTGTAAGTGTTGAAGGTTATTATAAATCGAACCCTGATATTGACTGGATTTACGATTATACAAAAAGACAGGCGTTAGCTGATCTTCCAATAACTCTTGGAATTGGTGATTATGTTTCTGTCTATATGGGACTTCAGGCAACACAGAGTTTTCTTGCGCGCACAAGTAATAATAATTACTGCAACCAGATTTTTACACCGGACACTTTTGATGCGGTCCTGACTCATGAAAACTATCTTTCTGCAGGATATATGTGGGATAATGGAGTTGGAATCAATCTTCGTTTTGGCTCAGGAACTCAAAGTATCGGAAATTCATTAATGCCAAGTATTATTCTTTCTGAATATTTTACTGATGCTCCGTTCATTAATTTGAGGTTGTTCTCTCCAATTTTCAATTACAATATGAACGTTACTCAGCTTACACGTGAATCATATTTATATACTCATCGAATTGAAGCTGTTTTCTTTAAAAAACTCCAGCTTTCATTTATTGAAGGAGTTCTTCCTTACAGTTCTTTTGATTTAAGATTTGTAAATCCATTTGCAATTTTTCACGGTTATGCTTTATTCCATGAATATGATACAAAAGTTAATTCCTTCTTTGCTGCAAAATTTTCTTTTACACCTTGCCCTTACTTAAGACTCTACGGACTTTATGCGCAGAACGAACACACTATGGCTTCAGAATCAGCAGCATCTCCTGAAGGAAATGGATTCCAGCTTGGGGCTGAAACATATATTCCTGTAAAAAATGGAATAATTCATGGCGGTCTTGAGTTTTATTATTCAACACCTTATTTTTTGATTAAAGAAACTCCGAATATTTCATTTGCAAAAGTATTTACAGAAATGAATTCCGGCGGTGATAATTTTCAGTTGATGGGAAATCCTCTCGGAGCCGATTCACTTGCTTTTAAAGTTGCATTAGGTTACGAAGTTCCTGAAAGTTATTCGATTGATTTTGCCTATGATTTTGCTGCAAGAGGAATTTTCAGCGGTACTAAAATCTTTAAAGAGTCTGGATGGAATAAAAAAGATTTAAGCTATAACGACTGGGTATATCCGGATAAAGCAAATAAATATTCTGATGGAATTTCCTATAAATCTCCTCATGGAACTGTAGCATTCGAAAATAAAATTGCTGTCAAAGGAACTTGGTATGCAACTCCATGGCTTACTGTTGTTGTACAGCCAGGTTATACTTTTATTTTTAATTATGATAATGATGCAGATAAGTTCAGACATGGATTTGAAATTGCATTAAGTACAAGAATTAATTTTACTAAAATGGTAAATAAAAAACTTTCTTCTGATTTTCTTTTTACAGATGGTAAATAAAATAACAGGCAGGATGATATAAATGATTAAATTCAAAAGATTTTTTGTAATTTCAATATTAGTAATTTTTCTCTGTTCAAATGTTCTGGCAGAAAGAATCCGAGGTGAACAGCAGCTTATAAAATCAGACAGCTGGGTTTATGAATCACTGAATGCTGTAATGATTGACAGTGCAAGAACACATTTTTATGACCGGACACCACTTACTGTTCAGGAAATAAAAATAATGCTTAATGAAATCGATTATGAAAAATTAAGCATTCCTGCAAAAGCTCATTATGACAGAATCATTAATTATCTTAATGAAACAAACTGGAGTTTTGGAACAGATGATTTTTTTCTTGATGCAGAAGTTGTAGTAACCGCTGAAGGTCAGTATAAATCAAATGATAATCTGGACTGGATTTTTAACCGGAAACTTCGTTCTGACTTTGTACACAGTGATGTTGGAATCAATGTTTCAAAATATGCATATTTAGGAGCTGACATTATTCTGGCTCAGTCAAAGTCAGCCCGGGAAGCCAACAGAAATTTTGTAAATGTTCCTTATAATATGCAGACAATTGATATTAACTTTCCTCATGATGCATATCTTGCTGCCGGCTTTTTGCTTAATGAAAACAGCGGCTTGAATCTGAAAGTTGCAACACTAAATCAGAATGTAGGACTTACAAGTATGGGCAGTATCATTCTTTCTGATTATCTTACAGATTCCCCTTATGCTGAACTGAAAGTTTTTTCTCCTTACATTAATTACGCTGCAAATGTAACTATGCTTGGTCTTAATAGATATATGTATATGCATAATTTTGAAATAAGACCTCATAGAAAAATTACTATTTCAGTTCTTGAAGCCGCTCTTCCTTATGGAGGATTTGATTTACGCTATTTTGTTCCATTCAGTGTATTTCATGGTTATGCAGGCTGGTGGGAATATCAGAATGCAAGATGGAATGGAAGTGATTCAGATGTATCAAGTTATGTCGGTCTTAAATTAAATTATACTCCGGTTGAACATCTTCGTCTTTATTCAAACTTTGCCTTGACTCAGTATCAGATGCCAAATGAAAATGACAAGACAATTCCAAACGGGGGTGCAATGCAGCTTGGTATCGAAAGTTATATTCCAGTTAATGAAGGCTTTTTGCATTTAAGACTTGAAGGGGCTTCAAGTTCACCTTATTTCTATCTTAATTCAAGTCCTAACTGGTCATTTGTAAAAACTTACAGTGAAACATGTGATAATGCAAAAACATTCTATGAATGGATTGGGTTTCCTTACGGGCCAGATACAATCGGTGGTAAAGTTGACGTCGGTTATGAAGTTCCTAAAAAATGGGGTATTAATTTATCATATATGTTCTTAGCTCGAGGAGAGCTTTCAAGCCCAAATATTTTTGGTAATTGGGGAGCTTCACATTGCAGTAATCCAGATCGTGAAAACTGGGTTTATCCAACTTCGACAAATAAATACAAAGACGGAGCAAAATTAATAACTCCTTCAGGAATTCCTGAATACCTTAATGTCATCAGCATTAAAGGTGAATACTGGCCGCTTAACTGGCTTTGTGTAACTGCTTATCCTGGAATCTCTTTTGCATTCAATAACAACAATAAGCAGGGGGAATTTGCCTTCGGATTTGAAATTGCATTGAGTGTTAAATGTCTTTTGAATATAATAGGAAAATAATTTTAATAAAGGAAATGTATATGTCTAAAAAATTATCAGTTTTATTCTGCCTTCTAGTGACATTTGCTGCAAGTGTTTTTGCACAGGTTTCTGTTGATCCAAATGATGTATTTTATAAAGATGCCAAGAACTGGGAAACTAAAGGAATTATCGGCTGGCTTCCACAGATTCGTCCGTACTCGATTGATACTGTAAAAGCAATTCTCGCTGAAGTTAAAGAAAACGGCGATGAAGAAGATGTAAAGCTTGCTGATTATTATTCCCAGAAATATTTTTCTAAAAACTGGAATGCCGGAATTACTGTCGGAGCTGATTTGAAAAAGGCAAATGACGATGGCCTTAAAAAAATGCTTTATGCAGAGCCAGAAATTTTTGGCGATATTTCTCTTCTTAAAATTGTAGGCTTTGGTTATCAGGCAGGAATCCTTGCTCAGAATAATTCTGTTAAAGAGAAAGAAATCCTTCCGATGTTTGAAAATTCCCGTAATAATACTTATGACGATCCTGCCAATGTATGGAAGATCGAAGCAAATATTGATGTAGCCGCAAACTTAACCGTTGGTAAATCTGACTTATACGGTATGTTCGGTTTAAATAAAGTTGCATACGGGCCATTTGTAAATGATTCAGTTTTATTAAATGGAACTCAGTTTCATTCAGGAAACTTTTCTTTTATATATGAAGGTGAAAAATTCGGTTATACACAGATTTTCAGTACTTTAAGCCGTTCGGAAAAAAATGGAGATGCCGGTGTTCTTGATTTCGTACCTGAAAAATATATGGGATTTCATTCTGTAAGATTTACTCCAATCAAGCAGCTTGCAATTTCATATTTTGAAACTTCTACTGTTACAAACAGATTCGATCCTGCATATTTACTTCCTGTTCCTTACATGATTATTCAGGGAATGTTCGGAGCAAGTGATAACACAATCAGCGGTTTGACATTTGATATCAGACCGATTGACCGTCTTGGAGTTTCAATTTCAGGATTAGTTGATGATGTTAATCTTAATGAACTTATGACAGGACATTTTGATACACGATTTAAGTTTGCTCTTATGGCAGGCGTTAACTATACACCGGAAGTTTCATTTATTGATAATCTTTCTCTCGATTATACAATTGTTCCTCCATATACCTATAGTCATAACGACCCTTCATTAAAAATCAACGTTTATGATAAAAATGGAGATTTAGATACTTCTTTACTTAAAAATGCGAAAGACATGGCATCATCTTATAACAAAGATAATTTCACAACACGCCTTACAAGCCTCGGAACAAAGATTCCGCCAAACTCAGACCGCATTCATTTCTGCGCATCGTTCAGACCTGTAGAAAGACTCAGACTTGATTTTAATACAACCTTCGTTCGTCATGCAAATATTGCAGAAAGCTACAGTGCAGAAGAAGCAAGAAATCTTTTAACTGTCAACAATGCACTTGCCGGTGATGTAACAAATGGTGATAAACCTTTATATTATTCAACTGACGGTTCAATCTGGACAAGTTCGCTTGATATGAAAGCTGGTGATTACAACTGGTTTATGAGACAGGATCACAAAATGTACATTTTTCAGTATGCATTAAATGCAGAATATGAACTTGAAAGACAAAAGTGGGGAACTTTAGTCTTCAATGCCGGTTATATGTTTGAATACATTCATAATAAAGGCGTTGACACAAATATTTACAGCGCAATCAATAATACTTCAAATCCTGTTACATTACAGCAGGTTGAAGATGCAAAGAAAAATTGGGTTGCAAATTTACACAATGTGTTTAATAATTACTTTAGCGTATCAGTAAAATATTTCTACTAATTTTTGGGGAACTTATGGGCAATAAGCGCAAATTCTTATTTTTTTACTTAACAACAGGAGCAGGACATATTTCTACTGCCAGAGTTATGAAAGATTGTATTCTTAAAAATAACCCTGACGCAGAAATTGTAATGATCAACGGTTTTGACAACAAGAATTTTTTAGGAAAACTCATTTTTGAAACAGGCTATTATTTTTCTACAAACTTCCTGGGCGGACTTTATTCCTTGACTTACGATCTGGCTCAGTCAAGATTTTTCCAGAAAATGATGCTTTATACAATTGCTCCTCATACAATAAAATATATTAAAAAGGTTATCGAAGAAGAACAGCCAACAGATATCGTTAACTTTCATTTTGCATTAACTCCATTTTTGAAAAAAGTTCTCAGAAGTACAGACAGAAAAATTAATATGACTGTAATGGTAACAGATCCATTTACAGTTCCTCGCTGCTGGTTCTACGAAAAGACAATGAACTATTTCGTATATTCCCAGGAAGCTAAAGAAATAGGAATCAAGTTAAAAGTACCTGCAGAAAATATTACAATCGTTCCATTTGCATTAAATCCGAAATATCAGGAAAAATTTACTGCAGAGGATGTAGTCGCATTAAAGAAAAAGCACGGCTACGATCTGAATAAAAAAATACTTCTTATGATTGGCGGTGGAGACGGTCTTCCTGGTGCTATTGATATTATTAATAAATGTATCAGAAAAAAAGCCGATTTCGCTGTTGCGGTTATCTGCGGTAAAGACAAAGTCAAGAAAGATTATCTTGAAATGGTAAAAAAAGCAAATCCTCAGCTTGATTTACATGTTTACGGATTTGTTAATTATCTTGATGAACTTGTTAAACTTTGTGACTGTGTAGTAATGAAAGCCGGACCTGCAACATTGGTTGAAGTTTTGACTTGTAAAAAACCTGTAATTATTTCGCGTTATATTCACAACCAGGAAAAAGGTAACATGCAGTTTGCAGTTAGAAATAAGGTCGGATATTTTCTTCAGAAACCAGAAAAGATTTATGATAAAGTTGAAGAACTTCTCGACGATAAAGACTTTGATGAAAAGATGGCAAAACGTTTTGCAGCTCTGGATATCGATGTTGATACAGACAAAACTGCAAAACTTCTGCTTTCTTATTAAAGTCTACAAAGATTCGTGAGCATAGAAATGCTTTACGACTCTTTCTTCAAAGGCCTTTTTAATTAACTCATCAGGATTAATCTGATTGTAAATTTCTTTTGCCTCTTCAATTGATGCCCTTAACACAGGATGTTTAGGGCTAAAAAGAACACAGCAGTCTTCGTATGGAAGAATCGATGTTTCGTAAGTATTGATAAAATACGCAGTCTGCACAATTTCTTCTTTATCAAGACCAACACAAGGTCTTAAAAGCGGAACTTCTGCCATGCTTTCTGTTACAGCCATGTTTTCAAGTGTCTGGCTTGCAACCTGACCAAGACTTTCACCGGTAATAAGACACTGACAGTTAATGTGTTTTGCCAGCATGTTGCTCGCAGTCATCATGCACATTCGAAGTGCAATTGTACTCCAGCTATCGGGTGCCTTTTCTTTAATGAGCATCTGAACATCTGTAAACGAAATAATGTTGAGTGTAGTCTGAAGTCCGTAAGTTGAAAGAGCTTTTGCAAGATCTTCAACTTTTTTCTGAGCTTCTTCAGAAGTGTAAGGGTAGGAATGAAAATAAACGCATTCAACTTTCATTCCGCGGCGGAGCATTCTGTATCCTGCAACAGGGCTGTCCAAACCGCCTGATAAAAGCAGAAGACCTTTTCCGCTTGTTCCGACAGGGAGTCCGCGGCAGCCAATCTGAGAGTTTGTATAAACAAAACATTTTTCACGAACTTCAACAGAAATAACGACGTCAGGATTGTGAAGGTCAACTTTCATGGAACCGTCATCAAAAAGTCCTGAAGCAGATTCCCTCATGATTGCATAAGAATCGAGCGGGAATGATTTGTCACTTCTTCTTGCATCTACCTTGAAAGTTTTTGCACCGTTTTCTTTTGCCAGAAGCCCAAGCTCAGTTACTGTTTTTGTGATTGCTTCAATATTCTTTTCGCAGATTTTTGTTTTTGCCCAGCCTGTAATTCCGATAAGATGATTCAAACAAAATTCAACTTTGGAACAATATTCTTCTTCTACTTCAATGTACATTCTTCCTGCGCGTAAAATTACGTCAATGGGAATATGCTTTAAAAAATCACGTGTATTACGGACAAGCTGCTGTTCAAAAGATTTGATGTTGGAACCTTTAAGTGTAAGTTCTCCAAGTTTTGCAAGATAAGTAATTTTCATATTGAAAGTATATAGAAATTTCACTTTTTATACAAATATTCCCATGCCTATAAAGCATCAAATCGAAAGATTGAAAATGTATTGAATTACTTCAATTTTCCCTTTATAATTTTAAAAATGCACAGTATTGACCGTTTATTACATTTCAGATCTCAAGGTTCTCGTGATTTAGGAAAGACAATTCCCCAGATGCTCAAAAAATCTGTGGAAGAAAGTCCTGATACTGTACTTCAGGCATTTAAAAATGAAATCGGAAGCTATGATTACCACAGTTATAAACTTGTTTACCGTCACATTTTAAATCTTGCCTGTGCATTAAAAGATTTTGGAATCAAACGCGGTGACCTTGTTGGTCTCATTTCAGATAACCGCCGTGAATGGTTCATTACAGATCTTGCTTTGCTCTGTCTCGGCGCTGCAGATGTTCCCCGTGGATGCGATTCAATGGGAACTGAAATCCGTTTTATTTTAAGCTTTACTTCGTGCAAAGTTTGTTTCTTTGAAAATGAAAGACAGCTTATTAAAGTTCTCGATAATATTGACGAAGTTCCCGAATTGAAGGATGCAATTCTTTTTGATTCTCCGTCTGACCTTACAATGGAACGCGCCGCTTTACTTGGAATCCGCGTTCACAAATTTATTGAGTTTGAAGATAACGGAAAAAAATCAACAGATGCACAGCGTGCAGAAATTGAAGCTGAAATCGAAAAAACTGAAGGCTCTGATTTAGCAACAATTATTTTTACTTCAGGAACTACGGGAACTCCAAAAGGCGTAATGCTTTCGCACGATAACTTTATCTGCCAGTGCGAAGTTGTTCATGAAGTTTTGACTACAGCAAAAGAAGGCGATATGTGGCTTTCAATTCTTCCTGTATGGCATATCATGGAACGTGTTTATACATATTTCATTATTGCATTAAAGAGTGGAATTGCATATTCAAAGCCTGCTGTAGAAATTATGAAAGAAGATATCAATGCGATTAATCCTCAATGGATTGTAGGTGTTCCTCGTTTGTGGGATGCGTTTACACAGAGCTGGTATCGTGAACAGAAAAGAAAAAGCGGCTTTGCGTTGCTTTTCTTTAATCTTGCAATGTCTGCAGGAAAATCTTTCTGCTGGGCACATGACCGCGTATTCGGATGGATCTGCCGTTTTTCAATCTGGCAGAAAATCTTCGATAGAATTTACGGCTTTATTCCATTCCTTTTGCTTTCTCCGTTTGCAGGTCTTGGATATTTAACAGTTATAAGAAAACTTCGCCGCCGTTTCGGTAAAAATATTAAAGCATGTGTCTGCGGTGGAGGAAGTCTCCAGCCAGAAAATGATTTGATTTTCCGTGCGCTTCGTGTACCGCTGCTCGACTGTTACGGAATGACAGAAACAGCACCGATTCTTTCTGTCAGAAGTCCTAAGAAACCAATGTCTGGCTGTGTCGGAAAAATTTTCCCATCCGCAGAAGTTATCGTTGTTCCTGAAAAAGACGGTGTTCCATTGGCCTCAACTCCATTAGGACCAGGAAAGCGCGGCCTCATTTTTGCCCGTGGCCGTCAGGTAATGAAAGGATATTATCGCCGTCCGGATTTGACTAAAAAAATTATTGATAATGACGGCTGGATCAACACTGGTGACCTTGGAATGCTTTCCATCGCCAACGAAATCACAATCACAGGCCGCGCTAAAGATACAATCGTATTGATGGGCGGTGAAAATGTTGAACCTCAGATTATTGAAAATGCAATCTGCCGCAGTATTTATGTAGAATCTTGCGTTGCTGTCGGTCAGGATAAAAAATATATCGGTGCCCTCATTGTTCCTCGTAAAGACAATATCCTTCAGTATGCAAAGGACAATAATGTTTATTACGATAATTATGAGTCACTTCTCGAATCAAATGAAATTCATAACCTTATCCGCGAAGAAATTGACCGGTTTACAGATGAGAAAAATGGATTCAGAACTTGTGAAAAAGTTGCAAAATTCATTTCTCTACCTGAAAGCTTCCAGATTGGTAAAGAAATCAATGCAAAGCAGATTGTAATGCGTCATAAGATTGAAACAATTTACTCAAAGGAAATTGCAAAACTGTTTGCATCAAGATCAAATTCTTTAACTTGATTTTCATAATCTGCCGATAATTATATTGTGAAAAAGTTTTTAGTTTTTATCACATTAAGTTTAATTACTCTCAATTTTTCTTTTGCTCAGAAAAAACTTTCTGATGCAGTTACAGAGTCAGACATTGCAGAAACTTTACAAAGTTCAGACAGTTCTCAAATTGAAATTCAGAAACCCGATGCACTTTTGATTACTGAAAGTGTTCCAGAAATCTTTGACGGCATTTGGGAAGGCGAGGACCGTTATATTCTTTTTCAGGAAAAATCTGAACTTAAAGATATCGTTAAAGGCGATGTAAAATTAACGGACGATAATTATATCTGGATTTACCTAAAAATATTTTACGGCTGGTACGTTGACCGTGCCGCAGAAAAAACAACCCGTAAAAATGCAAAAAATGGCTATGATAGAAACGATGTTGTTTTCCGTGATATTCAGAATATAAAAATACAATTTAAGCCTTTAATTGATTCTGAAAACTGCTGTGCTTATGAGATTATCGTAACTTATCCCGGTATCAGGGAAAATACGGTTATCCCAGTCTGTATTATAAACAATCAGCTTTATCTTGATTTTGCAATTAAAACAAATGAACTTCCTGAAAATGCTCATGATGAAAAAATTGAAAAAAATCCTTTAACAGGATCGTGGAGTTCAATAGGTAAGGTAAGTGGAATTAAGGTCAGCCGTCCAATTGTTAAAGAAAATCTTACATCTATGTATATCACTGATGACTCTGTTTATTACATCCGCTACTGGAAAACTGACATGCCGTATTCAACAGATATGGCGTTCTTTTCTGATGGAAAGTATAAATACGAAGTGCCAAAACATATAAATTCTGCCGGAAACATTTACACTTGTGTTACAGGCCGCAGTGTTACAATCAGAAATGTCCAGCGACAAAAACTTCCCCTTGAAAACTACATTATGAGCAGTGAAAATAATGTAATCGCTTTTGGTGAACCTTATATGAAAAAGATTTCTGAAAGCTGTCTTTTAAAAGATATGATGCAGATTGTGAAGGTTTCTAATGCACGAAAAGCACCGCCTCAGGACCCTCCGTTCCCGCCTGCAGAACTGGACTGGCATCTTGAAGATATATCGCGCGTAGAACTCAGTAATCAGCTTATTCAGGCTGTAAGAAAGCGCCAGAGAGAGTTTTACGAAAAGTACAAACTCGGACTTCATTACTAATTCTTTCATATATATAGAATCTCATTTACCCGCAATAGTAGAATAATTTCTTAAATTTCAGTATAATACTTAAAATTTAGTAAAAATTTAAACTTTTAAAATATAAGAGGTTTTATTTTGTATAAGCCAGTCGATCCAAAAACAGATTTCCCTAAACAGGAAGAAGAAGTATTAAACTTCTGGGCAAAAAACGACACATTCAAGAAGTCTATTTCTCAGCGTGAAGGCGCACAGGACTTCGTATTCTATGACGGACCTCCTTTTGCAACAGGACTTCCACACTTCGGACATTTTATTCCATCAACAATTAAAGATATTATTCCACGTTACCAGACAATGAAAGGTAAGAAGGTTGAACGCCGTTTCGGCTGGGACTGTCATGGTCTTCCAGTTGAAAACCTTATCGAAAAGGAACTTGGTCTCAACTCTAAACACGAAATTGAAAATTATGGAATTGATAAATTCAACGAAGCTTGTCAGGCTTCAGTTTTAAGATACACAGCTGAATGGCGTAAGACTATTACACGTATGGGACGCTGGGTTGATTTTGATCACGACTACAAAACTATGAATCCTGAATTCATGGAGTCAATCTGGTGGGTTGCAAAATCACTCTGGGACAAAGGCCTCATCTACGAAGGAAAATACATTCTTCCTTATTGTCCTCGCTGTTCTACAGTTCTTTCAACACACGAACTTGCTCAGGGCTATAAAGATGTTCAGGATGGAACTGTAACAGTTCGCTTTAAGATTACAGAAGCTCCTGCAGGTGTAAAAGACCCTGACATGGCAAATGGAAAAACTTACTTCCTTGCATGGACAACAACTCCTTGGACACTTCCTTCAAACGAAGGTCTTTGTATGGGACCGGAAGTTGAATACGTAAAGATTCTTGACAAAGCATCTGGCGATTACTACATCTTTGCAGAAGCAAGACTTTCTGCTTACTACAAAAATGCAGAAGATTACGAAATCATCTACAAGCATCCAGGTAAAGACTTTATCGGTGCTAAATATGAACCATTGTTCCCTTACTTTGCCCGTCTTGCAGACCCTAAAGTTTGTGAAGAAGAATCAGGTCAGAAATGTACTGAAGGTGCATTCCGTATGTTCAACGCTGACTACGTTTCTACAGAAGACGGTACTGGTATCGTTCATATCGCACCTGCATTCGGTGAAGAAGATAACAAGGTATTCAAAGGTTCTGGCGTTCCTAACGTTGAACCAATCGATGCTGAATGTAAGTTTACAAAAGAAGTTCCTGACTATCAGGGCGTATTTGTAAAAGATGCAGATAAAGATATTATTGCACGCCTCAAGAACGAAGGAAAACTTGTAAAACGCGATACAATCGTTCACTCATATCCACACTGCTGGAGATGTAACTCTCCACTCATTTACCGCGGAATCGGTTCATGGTTTGTAAAAGTTGCAGATCATCACGACAAGCTTTTGCGTGCAAACTCTCAGATTACATGGCAGCCAGCTCACATCAAAGAAGGCCGCTTCGGTAAGTGGCTTGCAGGAAGCCGTGACTGGGCAGTAAGCCGTAACCGTTACTGGGGTAACCCGATTCCAATCTGGCGTTGTGATGACCCTGACTGTAAACACACATTGTGTGTCGGAAGCCGCCAGGAACTCAAAGACTTGAGTGGAACATACCCTGAAGACCTTCACAAGCAGTTTGTAGACAAGATTACATTCACTTGTCCAAAATGTAACAAGGGTACAATGAAGCGTATCCCTGAAGTATTTGACTGCTGGTTTGAATCAGGTTCAATGCCTTATGCTCAGCAGCATTATCCGTTTGAGAATAAAGAATATTTTGAACAGCACTTCCCAGCAGACTTCATTTCTGAAGGTCTCGACCAGACACGCGGATGGTTCTATACATTGACAGTTCTTGCAGCTCAGCTTTTCGATAAGCCAGCATTCAAAAACTGTATCGTAAACGGAATCGTTCTTGCTTCTGACGGACGCAAAATGTCAAAGTCACTCCGTAACTACACAGACCCGGTTGAAGCTATCAACAAGTTCGGTGCAGATGCTATCCGTTTGTTCTTAATGCACTCAGCAGTAGTTAAGGCTGACGAAATCCGTTATTCAGATGATGGTGTTCGTGAAGTTCTTAAATCGATTATCATTCCTTTGTGGAACTCATATTCATTCTTTGTAACTTATGCAAACATTGACGGTGTAACTTGTACAGGTCATGCATTTGATTCAAAGCTTCCAGAAAATCCTCTTGACCGCTGGCTTTTGTCTGTAACACAGTCTCTCGTAAAGAAAGTTACAGAAGCTATGGAACAGTATGATCTTTCTGCAGCTATTGACCCGATCGTTGACTTTATTGATCAGCTCAACAACTGGTATATCCGTCGTTCTAGAAGACGTTTCTGGAAGAGTGAAAATGACGGTGACAAGACAGAAGCATACGAAGCTTTGTACACAGCACTCAAGACATTTGCAAAAGTTGCAGCTCCATTTGTTCCATTCATTACAGAAGAAATGTGGCAGAACCTTAAGACAGCTGAAGATAAGGAATCAGTTCACCTTGAAGACTATCCTGTTTACAACGAAAGATTCCATAACGAAAAACTTGAGTTCAAGATGAATACTGTTCAGAAGGCCATCTCTATGGGACGCAGCCTCCGTAACCAGTTCAACCTCAAAAACCGTCAGCCACTTGCAAGCGTTGCACTTGTTACTCGTAATGCAGAAGAAAAGACAGTTCTCCAGGAAATGCTTGATTCAATTAAAGAGGAATTGAACGTTAAAGATGTAATCTTCCACGAAAGAGAAGATGAACTTGTTGAATTTAAGGCAAAAGCAAACTTTAAAGTTCTCGGTAAAGAACTTGGCGGACTTATGAAAGAGGCTGCTGCTAAAATTATTGAACTTAAACAGAATGCAATTCAGTCAATTCTTGACGGTTCTAAACTTACAATTGAAGTAGGTGACAAGACTGTTGATCTTACTGAAGATAAGATTATCGTTGACCGTATTGAAAAAGAAGATGTTAAGGTTATCAATGAAGGTACTTTGACTGTCGGTCTTGATACAAAGATTACTGACGAACTTAAGAAAGAAGGTTATG
>SAMEA3663208__coassemble_153_pt1 | contig 33701 bp, 34 predicted proteins | sample SAMEA3663208__metabat2_high_PE_016 | metagenome-assembled genome bin SAMEA3663208 (sample SAMEA3663208) | pig gut metagenome | biome: pig gut; feature: pig-associated habitat; material: faeces | place: China | collected 2013
TTAGAAAAGACAGCGGTTTTGAAGTAACTGACAGAATTAAACTTACTGTTGGCGGAGATGCAGAACTTAAATCTGCATACGAAAGCTTTGCTGATTTTATTAAATCAGAAACTTTGACTGTAGAAGCTGCATGGGTTGATTCATTCGACGGTGCAACAGCAGTTGAAGCTGACGACAAAACATGGAGTATTAAAGTTGAAAAGAAATAAGCTTAATCTTTTTCTAAAAAAAACTTTTTTAATTTTGGGAATCAGTTTTATTTCCTTTACCGGATGTAAAACTGTTCCTCAGGCAGGAAAAATTCTCAATCCTGTAAAAACAGTTGATATTCTCGATGATGAAGCTGCGATGTACATTCACATTCCGGCTAAAGAAAACAGTGAACTTCTTGAAAGCATGGTTTCTTCTTATTTCAAGGGAATGTCTGAAGGTGATACAAAAAATCTTGTCTCAAAAATAGATAATGTTTATGCCGCTTTCGGTTCCAGAAAAGATAAGAAAAGAATCCAACTTGCATTAGACGGAAATATACCTTCAATGCTTCCGACTGGATTAAAGAGAAATGGTTTTACAGAAAATAAATATGTAGCTTCTACTCTTTACGAAGGAAACGATGACTCGCTTTCAACATATTATTGCTATGACTCGTCAGAAATGCAGGTTGGTGTAGTTTCGGCAACACAGCTTGTTATTTCAAAAAATGTCAGACCAATGATTGATTCATATAACTGCGAAAGGGATGCAATTAACGAAATTGGCGGTCAGACAATTGACTTTGTGCAGGAATATCGAGGTGACTGGAAGTCCTCTGATTTGTATCAGTGGATTTCTGAAGATGTTTCAACAATTCATTTTTACATTGTGCGTCCACAGGCATTCCTTTCAACTCTTATCGGTTCTGATATGTCATCAGAAGTCTTTAAGCTTGTATTTGCAAAAGGAAATTTTTCAAAACTTCCAAATTCAAAATACGAACTCACACTTGATCTTGAATTCAAGAATGCCAAATTTGTTAAACCGGCAGTTTCATTGTTGTTTTTAACAATGGGCCTTACAGATTCAGATGTTAAAACAATTTCTCCAACACATGTTCAGTTGACAGGTGTTCACCTTAATACTAAGCAGCTTGTAAAAATGCTGGGAATTTAATTTGAAAAGATTTCAGGTTTTTGTATTGATTTCATCAGTTTTATTTTTCTCCTGCAAGACAAATACTGTATTTGTTCCAGGAGAAAAAAATGAACTGGTAAAAAATGTTTTTTCAGAATATTACACTCTCGCAGAAGAATACGTAAAACTTGAAAACTACACAAAGGCCATCGAAAATTATAAATTTGCAATGAAAGATAAATCCCTGCACGATGCATCTTATTATAAAATAGGTCAGTGTTATGCATGGAATAAGCAATACAAAGAAGCGGCTGAAGTCTTTTCTAATATTCTCAAAAAAGACAAAAATAACGTCAGCTTAAAATCAACAGTAGCATATCTTACTGCAATGCAGGGGGATGTCAAAGGCGCCTGTACTCAATATAAAAATCTGGTTCTTGAAAATCCCGACAATCCAGATTTGCTTGTCAATTACGTCAGTGTTTTAATTGTTGCAAAGGATTACGAAACTGCAAAAATCAATCTTGAGTTTCTGGAAAAAAAATTTCCTTCAACAACTCAATTAAAGTCATTGAAGGAAAATCTTGATAAATTAAGTGATTCTGTTGCCAAAGAGTCAGAAGCTAAATAATTAAATATCAGAATAATTAAGTATTCTTCTTAAACTAGAAATCCTTTTTTCTAAAAAATAATTTAGTTCTGTGAAGCCATAAACTTTCTGTATTTTTCAGGGTTAACACGGAATGCAATAATCGGACTTTCAGGATCGTCTTTTGCATGTAACAAAGCCTGTTCTGCTTCAACAATAAGCCTTTCTCCCGAGATAAATCTTAAAGTTCTTGATGCAATACCAATTACAGGTTTTGTGTTAATGCCACTCGCATTAAGAATTGAGCAGATTTCTGTATGGATAATTTCTGCAGTTTCCATTGCTTTATCAATGTCAGAACCATTGCAGATAATTGCAATTCCGTCATTTTTATATTCAAAAATAATATCTTTATAGTGGAACAAATCAAGGATTTTGTTACAGATTGAAACTCCGTAAGGTTCTTCAAAATTGATGTCAGGTATTCTGATTAAAATTAAAGACAGATCAAGTTCACTGCTGGAAGCTCGTGATAATTCACTTTCAAGACGTGTTACAAGATAACTCTGATTGCAGAAGCCTGTCTTAGTGTTAAAGAGAGAGTCATCATCCTGTGATGAATCAGATGAAGCTGAGTTAACTGTGGTTGCTTCAGAGACTGCAGGTGTTGTTACAGAAATAACAGGTTCAGCAGTTGAATCTTCCGATTCTGCAGCAGATTTGGAAACGACATCTTCGGACTGATCTTCAGAAGAAGAATCAAAAGAATCCATTAGAGGTTCATCAAAAGATAAAGGCTCATCAAACGATAAGGATTCATCTAAAGAATCCGAGTCGTAAGTCATTAAAGCTGATTCATCTGATATTGTTTCTGTCTGTGCAGAGGAATCGTCATAGAAGGAATATTCTGTCTGATCTTCTTTTGAATCATCTGATGTAGTTTCAAAGTCTGTATCATTAGGAAGAGAAATGTCAAAGTTAAAATCGTCATCATCGAGAATAAGTTTTTCTTCAGATTTTTCAGAAGTTTTTTTCAGTTCGGATTTATCTTTGTGTGTGTAAAGGTAAACAAGACAGAGAATGCTTGCGAGTGTAGCTATCAGAGTTATGATGAAAGTAACAATCAGTCTTGAATAAATTAATGTTGCAGGTAATGCGTAGAGAACAAGTGTAAGTGTTAAATCAAGATTTTCACCTTCAGTAATTCGCGCAGATTTTGTAATTGTAAATAATTTTGAAGTGTTCTGAAAATGGTAAATAGAATCATTCCCGTTTTTTAGATTAATAGAACAGTAATAATCTTTACTTCCAATAATGTTTTTTTCAAATTCCGCAATAAAGTTACTGTCAGGCTGACCATGCCTTGCAATTGCGTATTCAGTCTTTTTTAAGATTGTCTGGAACTTATTGTCGATGGCTTTTGCGCCTGTTTTATAGTCGCTGGTTAGAACACCAATTGTAATTGCGATAGTGAAGACAAAAACACTTATGATTGAAATAATTACTGCATTAAAAATCTTTTTATTCATATTAAAAATTATACTCCAGAATGTTACTCAATGCAAGTTTTACCGCATTTTCAAAAGAAATCTCTTTATTTTTTGTCCTTAAATATGAAACATAAGGCAATATAGAAATAATTACGGGATCAGAATATTCAATTCTTTTAAGGTTTTTGATTTTTTCATAAACAGCTTTAATATCTGCAATAAAGGCTGAAAAATTAAAAACAGGATTTGGGCATAAAGATGACTTATTTATTGCAGGAGAATTTATAACGTATATGTCATTTTCAAAAGACCATTTCAAATTGTTTGTGTTAATCCAGTCAATGAAAGTAGATTTATACAAATCAAGGACTTCTGTGTGAATGACATTTTCTTTTTTATTAATTTCAGTCCTGTACAGAAGGTGTGTAAAAAGATTTTCTGCCGGAAAAGTTTTGTCTTCATCATATCTGTAAAGAATATCCAGATAGGTACCTTTAGTATAAGGCTTATTATTAATGTACGAAAAATCAGCTCCGTATACTTCGAATTTCTTAAATCCTGCTTTTCTTGCAAAATCAATTGCAGCAATCGTTACCGTTCCGGCTCCAGAGGTTATTTCAGTAAAGGAACCAGTCGAGTATTTTTCTGCAAGCGTGCACAGCGGATGTCCTGATTTTACAAAAAGTATTTTGTCAGAAATTGTGCTTACATAATTTACCGCATTGAAATTTGCCTGAAGGTCAAATATGAAGAGTGTTTCCTGATTGCAGTTTCCGACAAAATGTTTGTAACTGATATTCTGTCCGTCAATAGAAACTGCCGCGTCAATTTTAATTTTTCTTTTTGAAAGAACTGACAAGGCTGTGTCAGTTGCGATGATATAATATTTTGCTCTGTCAGAAAGGATGCGGTCAATTGTTGAATCTAAAGAAGGGCCGGCAGCAATAATAGCGGCAGTTTTGCTAGTATCAATATTCAGGTTTGTTTTAGAAAGAGTTTTTAAGTTTGATAAAATGTTTTTCTGCCATATTAAACCAAAATGGCACTGAACAGAATAATCTCTTGAAATCTCTTTTAATGTTTCATTTATAGTTTTAATAATCTGGTCAGAAAGCTCTTTGTTTTCTTCATACCAGGGACGGTTAGAAAGAATGTTTATTCCGCCATAAACAGAGGGAAGATAATACTTTTTTAAGGTTTGTGATAATTCTGAAGGAGTCGTTATGATAATATTTTTGCGGTTTGATATTTGAATATTGCATTTAATTTCTTTTAAAAAGGAGATTGCGGCTTCAGATTCTTCAACAGCTATAATAAAATGATCCGGATGTTTATCTGCAAAACTTGAAATATGATAACCACCGCCAAGTCCTAAAATTACAGTAAACAAAGAACCTGGATTTATGTCATTTCCAAAGGTTTCAGCTTCCCGTAATGGGGAATATTTTGAATGCATAGTTTTACCGCTTGAGAAAACAGGAATTACAGATCCGTCTTTTGCTGTGATTAATTCTTTGTAAAGACTCATTGTTTTTCCTGCCGGCTTATATATTCTGTTAATTTTGAAAGTTTTATATCAAGCTTTTTTTTATATTCAGCTTTCACATCAGTATCCTGGGATCTGTCAATCATAAGACAATCTGCAGGGTAATAATTTTTAATCCACTGATCGTCATTAATAAGATTCTTAATTAATGAAAGAATTGTTTTTTTGTCAGATTTTAGAACAACAGTTTTTTTGAAAAAGTCAGCAGTATTTTTTACCTTGTCAGATTCCATCTTAATAAGATCATCAAAATTAATGTCTTTTATCTGACCGAGTTTATTAATAAACCTATGTTTGCATGAGACTCTAAAAACTCTTGATCCGAATCTAGCTGAATTGTTTATAAACCAGTTTCTGTAAAGGCTGAGCTGCTTGGAATCTCTTCCCTGAATAAAGGTTCTTTTATCCTTTGAAAAAATTTTGTTGTCTTTAATCGAATTTTCTGTTTCAAGTTCATTTGGCTGAGTGTGTACAAATCCATTTGAAGTTTCAAGATCAATTCCGCATAAATAAATATTTCCGCTTGAAATATTCATTGCAAGTTCTAGGGCTGTACCGCTGATTGTTCCGTTTCGTTTAGCTTTTTCGTAAGGAATTTTTAACTGCTCATAAATTGTACTGTCATAATTATCACAGTAAGCCAGAGGAACAATTGTGATATTATTCTGAGAAAATAAATCTGAAGGAATATTGGACTCCGAACTTACGGCTAGTTTAATTTCGTTTTGATATTTTGTAAGACAATTTAAATGTTTTTTTGCCCAGAAGCCGCCGTCAGTTGAAATGCACAGGTCGGGAATAATATCATTAGAAAGAAGCGCTTTTATACTGCTCGAACAGCTGATGATAAAAAATCTTTGCTGTAATTTTTTTATGTAACTGAGAGAAGCATTTAAACTTGCGCCTGAAGCACAGATAAGAACAGGAAGGGGAGTTTTGTTAATAGATGCTGTTTTTTCAATTCGGGTTAAAAAGTTTATCTGATTTTTTATCCAGCGCTCAGCAAAAAACTGTCGGGTTGCGAGAATACTCTGACAGTCTTTCAGAAGCTTTTTTAGCATAAGCCAGATACGGCTGTCTTCTTCAGCAAACGCATTATGTGCCGGTGGCCATGTAATAAAAAATGAATTTAATAATTCAGTTTCACCAAAATAATTAAAAAGTTCTGATTCAAGGTTATCAATTTTTTCAATATCAAAAATTAAAAATTCCCCATCACATTTAAACTCGTTCTTAATATCTTTTATAAGTCTTATTGCATAAATTTTAGAACCTGGAAATTTCTCTCTTAAATAAGGAATGCAATAAGAGAGTGCCGGTTCAATTATGATAATATTTGAAGGAATAAAATTTGGTGACAGTGTTTCTGTAAAACGTTTTGCTTCTTGATCAGGATTGTAAGATGAATGGAGATAGATATTGTTCCATTTGCAGGTAGGAGTTTCATTTTTTGCTTTAGAATATTCTAAAGACATAAACTAATTCTCCAGAAATTTTAAAATGGAATCTGAATCTTTTGCTTTTCCGGCAGAAGTAACCTCAGGCATAAGCTGGTTATGATCAAGTACTGATTTTAAAAGCAGATTAATATGTGCCTGGAAAAGCATTTCGTCAGCAACAGGTGCTGTCAATGCAAGTTTAATTTTTCCCTGCTGTGGACACGAAATTGCAGCAGGAGAAGGAAAAGCTTTTACAAACAGATCAAAAACTTCTTCGTCAATACATGAAAGAACGGACCTTCTAATATTTTCTTCCGGAAGCTGAATTGTTTTTATTGAGTTCAACGCAAGATCGGAATAATTTACGTTGTATAAAGAATGATTTACCTTTGACGGAACTGCGGTAGTAAGATTTTTCTTCGAGGTTGTATTAAATTTAATACATTGTGATAAGATTTCTGTTAAATTTACAGATTTATCATCTGTGTTAAATACAAATAATACAGAAAAATCTGCAGAGCTGTTAATTTTAAGAAAACTGATGTGCTGAATTAAACTTTTTAATTCAAACGAAAAGAACTGAAGAAAGTTATACATTTCATTATCAGCTTTTGAATAATTCAATACATTTGATGTTTTAAATATTCCTTTCCAGAAATCTTTAGAGGAAACAGAATTAGCAACAGTCTGACTGTCGAGACCAACAGCTTCTGTAATAACCATCATTCCATGAACAGGTGTAAAAAGTGCACAGTGCTTAAAGCCTTTTGTAATAGCTAGTTCCTGAAGGGATGAGAAGGTTTTTTCAGTGGCCTTTTGCGCTTTAGCTAATAAACCAGAACCGACCTTTTTTACAGGCACAGATTCTGGCTGTTTAGTATTTGAAGCGGAATTAGATATATGAGAAAGTAATCCCATTATGAAAGTCCAAGTTCCTCGAAAAGTTTCTTATATGTTACAAAGTGTTCTGACTGAGCAAATTCAGAAATCTTATCTTCTGGAAGATTTTCAAGTAACTGGTCCATATATGAAAGTACAGACTTGATTTCCTGTTTGAGATCTCCTGGAATTTCTCCGTTTGACTCTGCTGTTTCAACTACTGGAGAAGCAACTGGTTCAACAGGTTTTTCAATTACAGGTTCTTCAAGAATAGTTTCTTCGATAACTGATTCTTCTTCTGCAGGTGTTTCGTCAAATACAGGTTCAGAATCCATATCATCAAGAGAAGGTGATGGCAAATCAAGATCACCAAGCCCTTCATCTACAGGTTCTTCGATTTCTATAAGATTATTTTCATCTTCAGAAATATAGCTGAGCTTATCAGAAGTTAAAGATGATTCAATAGAAGGTTCTTCTTCAAAGAACTCGTCAATAGGATTGATTGAAATTTTTTCATCAATTCCAGTTGTGTCCATTGTCAAAGATGAATCTTCAGATACGATAATATCGCTGTCTGTACTAAGATCGTCAACTTTAGGAATTTCAATTTCATCAGGAAGATCTTCAGAAATAGGCTGGTCTTCTTCAATTAAATCTTCGATTACAGGTTCTTCAGCAACTGTTTCTTCTTCGATTACTGGTTCTTCGATAATTACATCATCAGAAGTATCTTCGAAAATTGCTGAATCATCAAATGCACTTGAATCAATTGTTGTAGAGAACTGTCCGTTTGAAACAGAAACAGGTTCTTCAGAAGCTGTTTCGAGTGCTGGTTCTTCAACAGATATTTCCTCGACAATGCTTTCTTCAACTACAGGTTCTTCAGAAGCTGTTTCTTCGATTACTGGTTCAGCAACTGGGCATTCTTCAACTGAAGTTTCTTCAGTAAATTCAGCTGAGCTTAAAATGTTGCTTAATTCGTCACCAGAAAGGGCAATTGTATCGTCATCTCCGCCATCAGCGAAGAAGCCTGTGTTTTCTTCCTGTTCCGGTTCGATTTTAATATCGTGTTCCTGTGACTTGAGGTCTGTTAATTCAGTTTTGAGGGTAGTAATTTCTGACTTAAGGGAAGCAAGTTCGCCCATAAGCTGAGAAATAATTTCCTGACCTTTTGCAGAAAGAGTTACGTCATCTGTTTCTGCAGGTGCTGCCGGAGCAGATGTTTCAATTGTTTCTGGTTCAGCACTTTCTGTTTCTGCTTCAGATTCAATATTTCCGTTAATAACATCACTCATTGAAACAGACATGTTTTCATCAGTATCAACTGTAACCTTCATGTCGTAGTTAACGCTTTCATCTTTAATTTCATCGATAGCATCTTCAGGTCCTTTTACTGACTGAAGGCCGTTTTCTTCATCTATACCGAAATCAGAAAGATCAATTGATTCTGTTTCAAGGTCATCACCTGTAGATCTTACAAAATCCCCGCTGGCTTCTGAAGCTTCCTGAGTTTCTTCGGCTTCTTCTTCAGTTTCGAATGAATTTGCAGTTTCGTCAAATGAAAGTTTAATATCAAGCGGATCTTCGTCTACGATTTCTTCAGATTTCTGGGTTGTTCCAGTTCCGGTAGAGTTAAGGTCAGAGAAATCACCACCATCAAGGAAGTCATCAAGACTAACGCTGTCTGAAGAAGAGTCATCCATGCCGAAGCTGGAAAGATCAACAGTTTCTTCTGAAGACGATGATGAATCTGAATCATCAGAAAGGAAGTTGTCGAGATCAATTTCTCCGTCTTCCATTTCGTCAAGGTTGATATCAACTGATTCAGTTTTGATTGAACTCTGAATATCATCAGCAACTTCAAAATCAATCTGAGGTTCTTCAGCAGGTTGTGCAGCTGTTTCTTCTACAGCCGGAATTTCAAGACTTTCGTCTGTGGCTGCGATTTCTTCTGCTTGAGGTTCGTCTATATCAAAATTAATATCGTCTAAAGTAAACGGCTCAGAAGTTTCTTCAGTCGGAGCTTCTTCAGAGGAAGCAGTTTCATCACCGAAATCTACGCCGGCAAAAGGGTCATCCAGTGTTTCTTCGGTGACAGCACTTTCTGTTGATTCTGAATTATCAAGGGTATCAAAATCAGCAAAATCTGTATCAAGTGATTCTAAAGAAAAATCATCTTCTGTAAAATCAGGAGCGTCAGTATCAGGAAGAATATCCTTTGGTGGTTTTTTTACCCATACACCGTAGTTATCAAGTTCGTTATTTTCTGTTGAATCGCTCATATACTTACCCCTTTTGGTAGAGTTTAAACTTTATATCACTTAAACATCGGCAGAAAATAATAAAATCTGCACTATTATTATACTATAATTTTTTTAATTATAACATATAATTTAATTTAAGAAAATATAAAAAAAACCGATAATTTTAATATCATGAAAAGACAGAAATACCTTCTTGCAATACTTGCTGGAGTTGCAAGTTATGTTTTACTTTGTATAACCTGCGGAAAAAACGGCGTTTGGGCAAGAAACCAGCTTTTGGAACAGAAAAGAATTATCAGTGCAAATACTCAGCTTGTAGAAAATATTAATGAAGAATTAAAACTTGAAAAGACTGCTATACAGAATGACCGTGAAGTTATTGCTGCATATGCAAGAAAACTCGGCTATGTATCAGAAGGGGAAAAACTTGTAAAAATTACAGGGCTTGGAGTTCTTTCAGATATGAAGTATGAAACAGGAACAGTTGTAAAAGCAAAGGAAGTAATGTTCATTCCTGAATGGATTTGCAAAGCCTGTGGTGTTTTCATTTTCTCTTTATTTTTCGTTTTATTGTTCTTTTATGACATTTCCAAGGGAAATATTTCTTTCAGAAAAAAAGCCCGTTATGAAGTTGTAGCAGGAATTCCTGTTTATGATGTATCACAAATCTAATCCAGATTCTGTTAAAATCTGCTGTGACGCCCTCAGAAACGGGGACGTCATAATTATCCCGACCGACACTGTTTATGGTTTTTCAGCAGTCGTCGATAAAACCATGAATACCGACGAAAAAATCAGGAAAATAAAAGGACGTTCAGAAACAAAACCTTTTATCCAGCTCATCGGAAATCCTGAAGATATTTACAAATACACAGACGATAAAATTCCTACCGAAGTGCTTTCTCACTGGCCGGGACCTTTGACTATTATCGTTCATGATAAAAATTCCTCGGGAACTACTGCGTACCGATGTCCTGATGATAAATGGCTTTGCAGTCTCTTAAATGAATTGAAAAAACCGGTTTATTCAACAAGTGCAAACAGAAGCGGACAGCCGCAGATTGAAAAAGTTGAACAGCTTGAAAAGGAATTTTCCGATGAAGTTAAAGTTATAATTGATGACGGCGACAGAGTCGGCGGAGTTCCTTCGACAATTATTTCTATTGAAAATAACCAGGTAAAAGTTCTTCGTGAGGGAGCTGTAAAACTTTAGTTTATTTTATTCCAGCTTACATTAATCGTTGCAGGAATTACAGAGCTTGATTCGTCAAGAATTAAAGTTTCTTTAGTTCCTGAAAGAGTTCCGTTTCCGGAAAGAGAGAAGGTCCATTCAATAGGCTTTGCTTTCTTGGAATACTCAAGAATCTTCTGTCTTGGAATATCCGGGTAGAAAGATGCGTTGAAAGGCATTGCCTGTGTTATTTTTAATGTTTTTGAATCTTCCACAGAAATAGAAATATTCATAGATGCGCCATTGTTAAAAATAACAAAGCCGCGTCCGCTTCTCATGATTACAATTTTTGTAATTCCTTTTTCGCCTGCCCAGGTTCCGCTTAAGCCTTCAATTGACATTGAAGTAGTCATGGCCTGATCGCTTCCAGTTTTTTTAACAGAGGAATTTGAATTAACTTTAACATCTGCAGATACAGAAAGTATTTCGTTGAACAGAGATTTTGAATCTGTCAAAACCTTGTAATAAGATTCAAATGATTTTTTTACAGAATCAATTTTAGAAGTGTAGAGATTTTTTGTATAAATGTTACAGATCCATTCTTCATCTTCAGTTTTTTCAATTTTTGAAACAAGGATGATTGAACGTGAACCGTCAGAATGTTCCTGCGAAGCAGGTACGAGATTAAAGATTGAAGTGCTGTCAATTCTGTCAGCTTCTTTATCAGTAAGCTTACTGTAATTGACATCAAAACCAGAAAGTCTTTTATCAATAAAATTAATTTCAGGAAAAGACCTTATCTGTGCTGAGAATAAATCAAGCGTAATGTTTTTCTGAGATTCCTGTGATGGTGGAGTTATAACGCCATAAAAGTAGACATCATATTTTTCTTGAGCATAACAGTTTACTGATGCTACAAAAAAGAGAAAGGTAAGAATGCTGAAAAATACACTTTTTTTCTTCATATCTACTATTTATAAAACAATTTCTACTTTTGTTTGTTACGAAAGTAAATCTTTTTTGAAATTGCGCTGTAAGTCGCGGTTTATGTCTTTTTCCTTGATTGAAGCGCGTTTGTCAAACATTTTCTTTCCTTTGCAGAGGCCAAGGTTAACTTTTACGCGTCCTGCCTTGAGGTAAAAATCAAGGGGAATAAGCGTAAAACCTTTTTCTTCAACTTTTCTTTTTAATCTTTTAATTTCATCGGCATGAAGAAGCAGTTTCTTTGCCCTATCAGGATTGTGATTAAAAACAGAAGAGTAGGAATATTCACTTATATGAAAGCCTTTTAGCCAGACTTCATCATTTATAATTTCTGCAAATGCATCCGGAAAAGAAATGTTTCCCGATTTTACAGATTTTACTTCTGTTCCTTCGAGTACAATTCCGCATTCGATTGAGTCTTCTATTGAGTAATTAAAACGTGCTTTTTTGTTATCTGCTATTTTTTTAGTATCTGCCATTTCCTTTCAATTATAAACAATAATCTGTTTGTCCTCAAGCAAAATTTAGCCTTAGTTTTGTATTTAATATTCTATTCCCTATAGACCGATTTTGTGTTAAAATAAATATTATGTTGAATAAGATTTATAATAGTGATTTATATACAATTTCCTATCAGATGAGGAAGGAACGTAGCAAAAAGATTCTTCATCGTGTCATTAACTGTCTTGTTGTATTTATAATCATAAATCTTGTTCTTTCCTTTGTAATCTTTCCTGTAAAGCAGAATACAGATTCAATGACTCCAGACATTCCGAAAAACTCAACTTTGTTTGTTACTCCAATTATGCCGAGCGTTGATAGAGGGGATGTTGTTCTTCTTGATAAAGACAGCCTTCTTACAAATGTTCATAAAAAGTTTTTGAATTCAATAATCAACTTTTTTACTTTGCAGCAGCGCGGTTTGTACTCTGATGCAGAAAACTTGAGTTCCAAAAAAACTCTCCGTCGTGTAATCGGACTTCCTGGTGATACTGTTTACATGAAAAATTTTATTGTTTACATAAAACCTCAAAATGAAAAATATTTCCTTTCAGAATTTGAGCTTTCAAAAAAATCATATAACATCGAAGTGTTCAATCTTCCAGAAGGCTGGGACGACAGTGTCGGCTTTAAGGCAGAATTTACTCCGGTAACACTTGGCCCCAATGAATATTTTGTTCTTGCTGACAACAGATTTTCAAGCCTGGACAGCCGCCTTTGGGGTGTTGTAAACAAAAGAGATTTTATCGGAAAAGCACTTATAGTTTACTTTCCATTTTCAAAAATTAGACTTTTCTAATTCTGACAGATTATGAAATCTGAAATTTCCGTTTACATTCACATTCCTTTCTGCAGATCAAAATGTTCGTATTGTGATTTTTTCAGTAAGCCTGGAATTGAAAATTTAATTGATGCTTATGTTGATTCGCTGTGCAGAGAGATTGAGTTTTATTCCACTGGCTCTCAAAAATTCCTTTTAAAAACTTTATATATCGGTGGCGGAACACCTAGTCTTCTCAGTATTAATCAGCTTTCGCGCATTTTTTCTGTGCTTCAGAATTGTTTTAAAATTTGCGGTGAAGGCTTTGAAGCAACAATCGAATTAAATCCTGATGATGTAAGTAAAGAACTGATTGAGTTTTTAAACCAGTCGTTTATAACAAGAATTTCACTTGGCATTCAGTCTCTTAAACAGAAAACACTTTCTGCGATGTGCAGAAGGGCTACAAGAGAAACTTCTCTTAAGGCGCTTTCAATTATTTCAGAAAATTTTACAAAAAGATTTTCGGCAGATTTAATTGCAGGTTTTCCTGGTGAATCAGAAAAGGATCTTAAAGAGAATATCGATGAGCTCCTTGAATATTCCCCTGAACATATTTCGCTTTATTCGCTGTGTGTGGAAGAAGGAACCTTGCTTTACCGTCAGATTGAATCAGAAAAAATTCCTTTTGATCAGAGTGAGTCGGATTCTGTCTGGCTTTCTGCAAAAACTTATCTTGAGAAGAAGAATTTTTTTCAGTACGAGATTTCAAATTTTTCAAAATCAGAAAAAACACAGAGCCGTCACAATCTGACATACTGGCATCTTGAAAATTATTTAGGGTTTGGTTCTGGAGCAACAGGTTCATTATTTTTTGAAGAGCATAAAGGAATAAGATATACAAATACTGACGACATTGAAAAATATATTTCATTCTGGAAAAGAGAAGGTTACACAAATCCTGATTTTTCTGATTACGACAAAATGATATTTCATTTTGAAAATATTCCATGCTGTCTTGAAAAAATAAATTATGAAACTGAGGAATTTGAATTTCTTATGATGAATTTCAGACTGCGCGAAGGCGTTTCTTCGGTGAATTACAAAAAACGTTTTGACAGAAATCTTGAAACCCGGCTTGGATTAAATGATGGACTTTTTAAGGAATGGAAAGACAAAGGTCTTGCAGAATGTAAAGGGGATTTTTTTAGGTTGAATGAAAAAGGAATTTTATTTTTGAACAGTTTTCTCGAAAGTCTTTAAGGGCAAAAAAAAACGTTTAACAGCTTCGGAGGAACGCTGTTAAACGGATTCCAATTTTTAAAATATTATTCAAAATGTGGAACGAATCATCAACACTTTAAATATAACATATTGACTAAAATATGTCCAATAATATATGAAAAAAAACGCAAAAAAATGCAAAATTTGTGAAAATAATGTTATAATAGTTTAAAAAAGAAATAAAATGCTTGCAAATTTTAGATTTTAATGGCAAAATTATTAAGAGGGGAAAATTTAATAAATGATTGAATTGAATAAGCTTAATGGAGCTGTATTCTTTCTTAATCCGCACTTGATAGAATCTATGGAGTGCCGGCCAGATCTCACAATTACCATGATGTCAGGTAATACAATCGTCGTTAAAAATTCTCCTCAGGAAGTAATTGAAAAAATTATTGCTTACAGATGCCAATTAGGTATTCAGAAGCAAGAGGGTTAACAATGGATATATCTACAATAATTGGATTTATTGGTGGTGCCGGAATGATCGTCATGTCAGTATTGACCTCTGGTGGTACATTGGGTGGTATTATCGATATTCCGTCTGTATTCATGACAATCGGTGGTTCTTATTGTGCTATTTTGATTATGGCACCATTAAGTAAAGCTCTTGGTATTTTCAAAATTATTTCCAGATGTTTTAAGATTCCGGATTTTGGTGAAAAACAGATTGTTCAGAACATGGTTTCCCTTTCTGAAAAAGCACGTCGTGAAGGTATCCTTATTCTTGAAGACGGACTTGATGATCTTGAAGATCCGTTCATGAAAAGCGGTCTCCGTCTTGTAATCGACGGTACTGATGGTGCTGTAGTACGTACCATCATGGAAAATGAAATGAGTCAGATTGAAGCCCGCCATATGGAATGGGTTAACGTTATAAACCAGTGGGCCGGCTTTGCACCGGGTTTCGGTATGATGGGTACCGTATTAGGTCTTATCGGTATGTTGAACAACTTGGAAGATAAGAGTTCCCTCGGTCCTAACATGGCTGTTGCGTTGATTACAACATTGTACGGTTCTATGCTTGCCAACTGGATTCTTACTCCGCTTGGTCAGAAACTCATTGCGCAGAACGCAACAGAAATGCGTGTTAAAGAAATGATTATCGAAGGAGTACTTGCAATTCAGGCCGGTGAAAACTCGCGCGTTATTGCACAGAAACTTCTTACATATCTTGATCCTACTACAAGAAAGGCTATTGCAGCTGACGTACTTAAGGATTAAAGGAACTGATTAATGGCTAAGAAAGAAAAGAAGGAACCTGAGAAACCGTCAACGGCCTGGCAAGGTACCTATGGTGATATGATTACTCTCATGCTCTGCTTCTTCGTAATGTTGTATAATCCTTCTGAAGTTGATATTCAGGAACTTGCAACTATTACAGAAAGCTTGCAGATGAACCAGACAGATACACCTAATGGTGGTATGTCATTGTCTTCAGGTAGACTTTCTGATCTTGGTAATACAATCAGTGCGCTTCCTTCTCTTGAAAAAGGAAAGAATCTTGGAACTACAATGAAGAAGGCTGTAAGTCTTTTTGCACCTGAAATTCATTCAAACAAGATTACAGTTACCAGCGATGAAAGAGGTGTTGTAATTACCCTTGCTGCTGATTACTTCTTCAAAAAGGGAAGCGCTGAATTAAACATTGATGAAACAAGAGATGCGCTTTTGCATTTATCTGAGTTCTTTAATGATCCTGAACTTAAAGACAGAAGATTCAGAATTGAAGGACATACAGACAATACTCCTGTTTCTCAGGAACGTTATGATGTGGAAGAAGACGAAAGTCTAGAACTTGCAGAAAATAATGAAGAAAACTATACAAATAAACGGGATAGTCAAAAATTTAACAGCAATTGGGAACTTTCTTCTCAAAGAGCTATAAACGTTTTGTATTATCTTGCCGATTTTGGAGTAGATGAGCAAAAATTCTGCGTTGCAGGATATGCTGATACAAGACCTAAGTTTGATAATAATACACCTGAAGGTCAGGCTTACAATAGAAGAGTTGATATTATCATTCTTGATGAAGCTCATTTTTAATTTTTAGATAATTGTTCTATAATATAAAGTTGATTGAGAGGTAGAAAATGGCAGACGAAGATTCAGATATTGACCTTGGAGACGGTTCAGAAACAATTTCAACTTCTTCTAAAGGTGGAAAAGGTAATTTACTGCCTACTATTTTAAAATATGTCGGTCTCGGTTTGGGAGCCATCATTTTGATTGTAACAGTTGTACTTATTACAATGAATATTGCAGGTGGCGGCAATTCAAAAGAAATGAAGCGCGACTATGATAATGAAGATTTCAAAGAATATGTTGAAGAACTTGACTGGTATCAGTCATTAGGTGATATTCAGACAAGAACATCTGATGCTTCACAGGCAAGCGTTCAGGTAACAGTATTCCTTGGATATGAGAAAGACAGTAAAGCTGCTTCCCAGGAAATTACAGCTCAGAAGATTCGTATCAGAGACTTCCTGAGACATTATTTTGCTGATAAGACAGTTGAAGAACTTTCACCAAAAAATGAAGATCGACTTAAGATTGAAATTCGTAATGAGATAAATGATACAATTCTGAATAAATCAAAAATCAGAGCTGTAGTATTTGATAAATTAAACGTTGTTGTTCAATAGGATAACAGAAGGTAAATAGGAAGCGGGTGCATGAACGAAATTCTGTCCCAGGATGAAATTGACCAGTTACTCTCGGCTATCAGTTCCGGCCAGTCAGATGTTGACGAATATAAACCGGTATCTGATACCCGTAAGATAAAAATTTATGACTTTAAACGTCCTGACAAATTCTCAAAAGAACAGATTCGTACTGTTCAGATTATGCATGAAACATTTGCACGTTTAACAACAACAAGCCTTTCGGCACAGCTTCGAAGTCTTGTTCATGTTCACGTAGCAACTGTAGATCAGTTGACATACGAAGAATTTATCCGTTCTATTCCTACTCCTACAACACTTGCTGTTATCAACATGGATCCATTGAAGGGTAATGCTATTCTTGAAATTGACCCTGCAATTACCTTCAGTATGATTGACCGCCTCTTTGGTGGTACAGGGGCAACAACAGGTAATAAAAACCGTGACTTAACAGATATCGAACAGTCCGTAATGGAAGGAATCATTGTTCGTATTCTTGCAAATATGCGTGAAGCCTGGACACAGGTAATTGACCTTAGACCTCGTCTTGGTCAGATTGAAACAAATCCACAGTTTGCACAGATCGTTCCTCCAACAGAAATGGTTGTTCTTGTAACATTGGAAACTAAAGTAGGTGAAGAAGAAGGTATGATTAACTTCTGTATTCCTTACTTGACAATTGAACCTATTATTTCAAAGTTGTCTTCACAGTTCTGGTTCTCATCAGTTCGTAGAAGTTCAACAACTCAGTATCTTGGAACTTTGAAAGAAAAACTTTCAACAGTTGATATGGATGTTGTAGCAGAAATCGGTTCAATTAATCTTCCTATTCGTGATGTTCTTGCATTGCGTGTTGGAGATACTGTCAGACTTTCGAACACAAAAGTTGGGGATTCCCTTACATTAAGTGTTGGTAATAAAAAGAAATTTTACTGTCAGCCTGGTGTTATCGGCAAAAAAATGGCAGTACAGGTTACTGGTAAAATCGCTGAAGAAGAACCTGAAGAATTAGAAGACCTTTCCGTAGAAGGAGAAGAAACATATGAGTGATGGTGCTATTTCACAAGACGAAATTGATGCTTTGTTATCTGGTGTGCCTATTGACGGGCTTAATGCCTCAGGCCAGGTTTCAAATGGTCCGTCTGTAAACATTGATACAAATGCGTTGTCAAAATTTGCAGATGAACTTAAACAACCCTTAGCTGATAATTTGAAACAGATGACAGGGGTTGAATGTTCAGCTTCGTCTGTTGTTGTTGAAACTGCAGTTAGAGATCAGCTGCTGGCAAAATTACCAGAAATGGTAATCGCTGTAATGGCAGACTTTTCAAATGCACTTTCAGGTGATCACATTTATATTATCTCGACAGAGTTTGCTCAGAAACTTGTTTCATTAATCAACAAGGAAGAAAATGCAGCTCTTGACGATATGTCTCTTTCAATCATTTCAGAAACTCTTTCTACACATACAAATGATGAAATTACTGCGTTAGACAAAACTCATAAATTCCCTGGTCTTGCATGTAATCCGGCAGAAGCTGTTAACATGCCAAAGGCTATGGTGAGAATTCCTCAGAATAAATTTGCATTATTCTCTTATCCTGTTACTCTTGATGGTCAGCCATACACAATCTGGGAAGCAATTGCCGGTGAAGCAGCTGCTTCAATCGGAAAAGCATATGGCGGTGAACCTGAAATGGCTGGCGGCGGAGCTCTTTCTGCTGCCGACATGGCAAGTATGCAGAATCTTGCAGGCGGAATGCCAATGGGTGGCCAGCCACAGATGGGAATGGGAATGGGACAGCCAATGATGGGCATGCCACAGATGAACATGGGAATGGGAATGGGACAGCCAATGATGGGTATGCCACAAATGAACATGGGAATGGGAATGGGACAGCCAATGAACACACCAAACGTTCAGGCTCTTCAGTATCCAAACCTTCAAGGCGGTATGAATGCCGGCGAACAGGGAAACATCAGTCTTATCATGGACGTATTCATGGAAATGACTGTAGAACTTGGTCGTACTAAAAAACAGATTCGTGATATTCTTGGAATGGGCGAAGGTACAATTATCGAATTGGATAAACTTGCCGGTGAACCTGTAGATATCCTTGTAAATCATAAACCAATTGCAAAGGGAGAAGTTGTAGTTATCGATGAAAACTTCGGTGTTCGTGTAACTGAAATTCTTTCTCCTTTGGAACGCGTTTCAGACTTACACTAAACTTTTCTTGGGGTGGGAAAAAGTTGAAGTTTAAAAAGTTATTAGTTGTTCTCATTTTTATTGGATCAATTTCAAATTTAGTATTCTCTCAAACTTCATCTAATAAAGTTGATGAATCAACAAAGATTGAAGTTTCTTCTTCTGCTGAAGCAGAAAAAAATTATTCTCTTAACACAACTGCAGGTAATGAATCTGCAAGAACTTCAAAATCAAATACATGGGAACCAATTTTAAAAATGATTCTCGTTCTTGCACTTGTTATCGTTATTATTTATTTCCTGATGAATTTCTTCAAGAAATCAATTAACGGCGGTAAGGGTGGTAATGAAGATGAATATTTAAGAAAGGTTGCTCATTTAAATCTCGGACCTGGAAAATCTGTTCAGGTTGTTACTTTACTTGAAAACTGTTATGTGCTTGGTGTTTCAGATTCAGGAATTAATCTCATCAGCGAAATTGATGATAAGGAATTAATCAGTGCAATGAATATTTCTGCAGATAAAGCTGCAAAAACTTCAAAGGCAAAAAACTTTGCTGAAGTTCTTGAAATGTTCATGCCTTCAAAATCTTCCAAACAGACATCGGCAACTAAGACTAATATTTATTCAGATTCAACTCAGGATGTTTCTGAGTTTGTAAAAAATCAGCGTAAAAGAATAAACAGAAAGGATGACTCAAAATAGAAATGAAAAATAAGGGTTTGAAAATTATTTTAATTTCTCTTTTTGCATTCACTGTTTTTGCTGGCAGCGCATTTGCACAGAATCAGAATTTTCCTGCCGGTAATACAACCGGTACAATGGAAATGAATCGTAATACATCTCCGGTTCAGATTCCTAATATTGATATTAATATTAGACAGCCTCAAAACGGTCAGGAAGTTGCGTTTTCTGTAAGACTTTTGATTATTCTTACATTGCTGACTCTTGCACCGACAATTCTTCTGCTGTTGACCTGTTTCCTTCGTTTCTCAATTGTTCTTGATTTTATCAAGAGAGCATTGTCCTTGCAGCAGGTTCCTCCGACAGCAATATTAAACGGAATTGCTTTCTTTATGACTTTGTTTGTCATGTGGCCAACATTTTCTAAGATTTACGACAAGGCTTATAAACCGATGGCTGACGGTCAGATAAATCTTGAAACTGCATATCACGAAGCTGAAGCTCCAATCCGTATGTTCATGGCAGAACAGATGGATGGAAATTACGAATACATAACTTTGTTCATGTCTATGGGAAATATGGAACGTCCTGATACACTTGCAGATGTTCCTACTCACGTTTTGATTCCTGCTTATATTCTTCATGAACTTACTGTTGCTTTTAAAATTGGTATTTATCTGTATATTCCATTTATAATTATTGATATGGTTGTCGCCAGCATCCTTATGTCTATGGGTATGATGATGCTGCCTCCGGTCCAAATTTCCATGCCGTTTAAACTTATGCTGTTTGTATTGGTTGATGGTTGGGGACTTCTCATTCAATCATTGTTTAATTCAGTTTTGTAGGAAGTGATGAATGGATATTGGTGAAGTTGTTCAATTAATGCGAAATGGAATTATGCAGGTGCTTATTCTCACGGCGCCTGTACTCGGAGCTGCTCTTATTATTGGTTTGATAGTTGCAATCTTTCAGGCAACGACTTCAATTCAGGAACAGACTTTAACATTCCTTCCAAAATTAATTGTTATTCTTTCAGTAATTTTTCTTCTCGGCGGATGGATGTTCTCGACCTTGTCTGATTATGCAAGAACTCTTTTTGAATCGATAGCTCACATTACGTCATAATGCTAAGCGCTTGTAAAAGGGAATTTAGATGATTGACACTATCGTTGCCAATGCAGCAGTTTTTCTCCTTATAGCTGTTCGTTGTTTTGCTTTTTTAAGAACAATTCCGCTTTTTTCAATGCGCTCACTTTCTACAATTGTCCGTATTGCACTTGCAGGTTATTGTTCATATTTTCTTTTACCATCAGCTGATTATACGGCCTATGCTTCATTTGTAAATTTTGAACAGGGGTTCAACCTTAACTTTCTTCTGGTTCTTGTCGGTGAAGCGATGATCGGTGTAATTATCGGATTTTTTATTACAATCATCTTTGCTGCTTTCAGTACTGCCGGTCAGTTTTTCGCATTCCAGATGGGGTTCAGTGCTTCTGAAGTTTATGACTCCCTTTCTCAAGTTGAAAATCCTTTGATGGGTCAGTATTTGAATCTTATTGCAATGCTTGTATTCCTGCAGACAAATGCATTTCAGGTTTTGTTTCTTGACGGAATTAAGGCAAGCATTCAGAGTCTTAATGCGTATTCCTTTTTAACAGGAACAGAACCTCTTGTAAAAATTTTGCTTGGTGGTCTTACACGACTTTTTGGTAATGCACTTATAATTGCTCTCCCTGTTATGGGAAGCCTTCTTCTTGTTTCAATCTGTATGGGAATTCTTTCTAAGGCTGCGCCACAAATGAATCTTCTTTCAGAAGGTTTTCCCATAATGATGCTGTTTTCATTTTTCATACTTACAGTATCAATGCCGGCTTTGTGTGACTTTTTCTGCAGGTCTTTCTACGCAGGTTTTGTTCAGCTTGAAAATATTTTTCATGCATTTGGGGGTAAACAGATATGACGTATTCCCAGATTGACTTGCAGTGGTTTTCTGCTGAAGATGAAGGACGAACTGAAGAACCTAGCCAGATTAAACTCGATCGTGCAAGAAAAGAAGGTCGTGTTGCAAAAAGTCAGGAATTAAACAGTGCAGTTGCATTGCTTCTTTCAACTATTGCACTGATTATTCTTTCGAAATGGATTTTCGAACAGATTATTGAATCAATGGTTTTCTTCTTTTCGCGTGCAGGAACTGAAGAGTTTTTCAGAGTTTCAAATGCCGCTGTAATTTTTACATATATTTTAAAGCTTGTATTACCGATTGCAGCAGTCGGTTTAGTTGGCGGAGTAGTCGGAAACCTTATTCAGAACCGTGGATTCCTTTTCAGTTTAAAACCTATTACGCCAAAGTTTTCAAATATTGTTCCTCATATCGGACAGTATCTTAAAAAAACTATTTTTTCAAAACAGGGACTTTTTAATGTTGCAAAATCAATCGTAAAAGTTGCCGTAATTGCATACTTTGGTTTTTCAACTATTCGAAGTGAACTTCCGGATCTTCTTTCAATTATACAGCAGCGTGGAGATATTGCAGGCTGTGTCGGAATAATTGCTGGTATTGCTGCAAGACTGCTTGTATTTGCCGCAATCTTTTTTCTTGTTGTTTCCATTCCGGACTACTTTGTAAGCCGTCATGAATTTATGGAACAGATGAAAATGACAAAAGAAGAAGTTAAACAGGAATATAAAGAAATGGAAGGTGATCCTGAAGTTAAGGCTCATATGGAAAGAGCAAAGCAGGAACTTTTAAGACGCAATATTCCGAAGCTTGTTAAAGAAAGTGATGTTGTAATTACAAACCCTACACACTTTGCCGTTGCCCTGAAGTATGATACGACAGTGGCAAACAGTGCGCCTCAGGTCAATGCAAAAGGTGAAGATGATCTTGCTTTAACAATCAGACGCCTTGCTAAAGAGAACGATATTCCTATTGTAGAAAATCGTCCATTGGCTCGTTCGCTCTATGCAGAAACAGAAATAGGTGATATAATACCAGTGACATATTTTAAAGCTGTATCAGTTATTTACGCACAGCTTTCAAAATTTAATAAAAAGAAATAAAACTTTTACGTTTTAGTTTTGCGCGGGTGGGGACTTAATGGCAGACGAGAAACGACAGAATATATTAGGTATTGTTCAGAATAACGCAATTGCATTAGCTGCAATCATGGTTATTCTCATGCTTGTTATTCCTCTTCCATCTTTCATGCTGGATTTTTTTATGGCATTGAATCTGGCTTTGTCTGTAATCATTCTTCTTGTTGTAATTTATACTCCTAAATCCAGCAATATTGATTCATTCCCACGAGTAATTCTTTTCTCAACTTTGTTCGGGCTGGGAATAAATGTTTCGTCAACACGTCTTATTCTTTCCAAAGGTTCTTCATTCGACGGAAAACTTGTAAGGGCTTTCAGTTCCTTTGTTGTCGGCGGAAACAGTGATATATCCGGTCTTATTATCGGACTTGTAATTTTTATCATTCTTATCGTCATTCAGGTTGTTGTAATCACAAAAGGTGCAACGCGAATTTCAGAAGTAGCAGCACGCTTTGCCTTGGATTCAATGGGGCAGAAAAACTTTGCAGTTGATGCTGAATTAAACTCAGGCGCAATCACTGAAGAACAGGCTCAGGAAAAACGAAAAGAAATCAGAAGAGAAAGTGACTTCTTCTCAGCAATGGACGGTTCGAGTAAATTCGTAAGCGGAAACGTAACTGCAGGAATTTTTATTACAATCGTCAATCTCGTTGCAGGACTTATTCTTGGTGCTTACAGAGAAGAGACAGATCTTTTTAATACTTACTGCCGTCTTACGATTGGTGACGGTCTTTTAAGTCAGATTCCTTCTTTGCTTCTTTCATACGCTACAGGTTTGATTGTTGCAGGAAGCGGTTCAGAAGAACTTGTTTCTGACCAGCTCAAAAACAACTTTACAATTTCAGGTAATGTTTACATGATCGGTGGCGGTGTAATGATCCTTCTTGGAATTATGCCTGGAATGCCGTGGTATGTTCTTATCCCGCTTGGTGCTCTTTCATTATTCTGCGGATATAGAATGGCTAAAGTTCAGAAAGCAAACTTTGCAAAGAAACTTGAAGAAGAACAGAATGCTGCAAATAAATCCAAGACCGGAAAAAGTCCTGGCGAAATCAGTCCTGTCGTTCCTCTTGATGCTTTGTCCCTGGAACTTGGTTATGTTCTTATTTCTCTTGTTGATGAAGAAAAAGGTGCAGAGCTTCTTGAACGTATTACGAGAATCAGAAAAGAAGCTGCGATTGATTTAGGTCTTGTAGTTCCTGCAATCCGTATTACCGACAATATGACTCTTGAACCAAGTGAATATTCATTTAAGATTAAGGGAATTGAAGTTGGCCGCGGAAAATTAAAACTCGGTTATTATATGTGTCTCGATACCGGAGGTGTCATCGATAAGATTGAAGGTGAACCGACGGTAGATCCTGCATTTAATATGCCTGCAATCTGGGTTCCTGAAGAAAAACGTGTTCAGGCAGAAAATGCCGGTTACGCTGTAGTTGACCCACCAACAATTATTGCAACTCATATTACAGAAATTATTCGTTCTCATGCTGCAGAAATTCTTGGTATGAAAGAAGTTGCAGAAATCATTAAAGCCTTCCGTGCAAAGAATGAAGATGTAGTTTCTGCAGTTATGGATGATGCTAAATTTACTTACGGACAGATTCAGAAAATTCTTCAGAATCTTCTTCGTGAACGGATTTCAATCCGCAATATTGAAATCATTCTTGAAACACTTGCAAACTTCGGACCTCAGGTTAATACATGGGTATTAACAGAAAAAGTTCGTAAAGCACTTGGTCTTCAGATCTGTCTTCAGTATGTTGATCAGGATAAAACAATTCGCGGTATGACTCTGTCTCAGGATTGGAATGAAAAGCTGCTTGAACGTCAGAATATTCCAAATGATGGTTCAATGCCAATGGTTGCTTTTGACCAGCCTGATCAGAGACGATGGATTGATGCAACAAGTTCTGCGTTTGCATCAATGAGGGAACGGAATCAGCAACCAATTATTATATGTCCTTCTGAAGTTCGTATTCTTGTTAAGAGCGCTACCGTTAATCAGATGCCTGGACTTGTCGTTCTTTCTTATGATGAACTTATGGCGTGTGGTAATTCTGTTGCGCTTGAAGTGCTTGGTGAAATTTCTTATTAGGTGGAGAATTAAAAAATGTATAATGATTATCAAAATGGTCCAGAATATAAAGTTATCGGTAAATCTGTAGAAGACTGCAAAGCCCAGCTTTTTACAAAATACGGAAATAATTATCAGCCGGTTAATATCGGTACTTATATAAAAGAAGGCTTTTTAGGATTCGGACGCAAAGAATATGTTGAAATGAAATATATCATCCGTACTCCAGGAGCAAATATTCCTAAAAGTCATCCGGAAGAATTTGAAAAAAATAAATCAGAAATTTTAAATAAACTTGGAGTTTCGGTTGACAGCTCAAAACAATTAGCAAGTCTTGATAAAAAAATTGATCAGAAGTTAGATGAAAAATTTGATGAGCTTTCAAATCTTATTTCAACCGGCCTTTCAAATATAAGCGTTTCTTCAGATACAAAGCATGGGAATGTTTTAAGAATTGAAGAGATGCTTGAAGAAAATGAATTTTCGAAAGAATACATAAGAAATATCTCTGAAAAAATCCGAGCAGAATTTTCTCTCGAAGAAATTGAAGATTTTGACAAAGTTGAAAAACAGGTTGTTGACTGGATTGGTGAATCAATAGATATTGCACAGAAAAAAGCTCACAGACCGCCACATGTAATCGTGCTTGTTGGTCCGACTGGTGTTGGCAAAACAACAACTATTGCAAAGCTTGCAGCACAGCAGGTTATCGGTGCAAGAAAAGAAGGAATTGAAGATCCTGTTATCAGATTGATTTCTGCTGACGTTACTCGTGTTGCTGCAGAAGAACAGCTTCGCCGTTATGGAGAAGCTCTTAAGATTCAGGTTGATAAAGCAGAAAATGCTGATGATATTAAAACTATTTTCAGACAGTGCAAAGATTCCACTGATGTAATTTTAATCGATACAAGCGGATACAGTCCGAATGATTCAGAACATATCGGACGCTTAAAGAAAAATCTTTCAGTTGACGGTTTGCGCCCTGATGTTTATCTAGCATTCTCAGCTTCAACTAAATCAAGAGACTTAAGAAATATTATTCAGAATTATGAACCATTTGCTTTCAGTTCTGTAATAATTACAAAGTGTGATGAAACACAGCAGTATGGAAATATAATCAGCGTCCTCGCTGAAAAACATAAATCTATATCCTTCGTTACATATGGACAGTCACCTGCAAAAGATATCAGCAGACCAAAAGTCGTTGATTTCTTAATTCGTCTTAACGGATTTAAAATTGACAGAGTTCATATCGAAGATAAATTTGGAGAATAAGTATGGAAGAACAGTTGGATGAATTAAAGAAGGTAATGAAAGATACCAAAGCAAAGGACTCGATAAAATCTTCTGACCATAAAACCAGAATCATTGCTATTACAAGTGGTAAAGGTGGTGTAGGTAAAACAAACATTGCCGTTAATATGGCTATTGCTTATGCGCAGCTTGGTAAGAAAGTAATTCTTATCGACGGTGACCTTGGTATGGCAAACGTAAACGTATTGTTGAATGTTGTTCCAAAATACAATCTTCTTCAGGTTATTAACAAACAGAAGACAATGCAAGAAATTATTCTTGAAACTGAATTTGGAATCAAGTTTATTGCCGGTGCAAACGGTTTTTCAAAAATCGCAAACTTAAGCGTTTCGGAACTTGAATATTTTGCAAAACAGTTCAGTTCATTAGGAAATGCAGATATCATCATTATCGATACTGGTGCCGGTATTGCAAATAACGTATTGCAGTTTGTTGCAGCAGCAGATGAAGTTTATGTTGTAACAACTCCAGAACCAACAGCAATTACAGATGCTTACGGTATCATTAAAATCATTACAACAGAAATCGTTGACCGTGAGATTAACATCCAACTTCTTGTAAATCGTGTTCATTCTGCAGATGAAGGTAAACGCATTTCTGAACGTATTATTAATATTGTCGGTCAGTTCCTTAATTACAAAGTTAACTATATCGGATTTATTTATGAAGATCCTGTCATTCAGGCAAGCGTAATCCGCCAGAAACCATTCATCGTAATTAACCCGACTTCAAAGCCTTCAACATGTATTAAACATATTGTTGGTAGAATTGAAAAAACTGACATAACAAATAATGAGGGTGTTTCAAGCTTCCTCAGTAAATTCCTGAAATTCAAGAAAAACTGATAAAAAAATTTTGAAGTTTTTACCATTATGGTGTATAATATAGTAGGGAGGATAATATGAAGGTAAATTTTAAAATGTGCTCATTTACTGCAGCTGCAGCCTTCGTTTTGTCTTTCTTCATAGCTTTAATTTCAGGCGCTGGATTTGGAATTTCTCTCTTGAGAGCAATTATCCTTGCCGTTTGTTTTGGAGCTTTGTCGGTGGGAATCAGTTTTGTTTATGATAAATTCTTAAATGAAAAATCTTATGACGCATCGTCAACTGAAAGTACATCAGATTCAGCTCCAACAATTGGTAACAAAGTTGATATTACAATTGACGATGAAGAACTTCAGGAAGACGATGAAACTCCGAAGTTCGTTCTTACCGGTCAGAATCAAATGCTCAGCAGTGATGATTTGAAAAGCAAACCAATGCAGGTTGATAATATAAATGAAGAATCTGGACACGGGTCAGGTTATTCAAAAACACAGACAGCGTCATCATCAGCAGTCAGTTCTTCAGTATCAAGCAAGCCTTCATCTTCTGATTCTCCCGCACCTGCATTTAAACCGGTCTCATTAGGACAATCATCTGAACTTGAAACAGATGAATTGCCGGCTATTGAAAATACATTAGGGGATGGTTCATTCCTTAGACAAGACAGCGAACAGTACAGCGAAGATTTACTTGATGTTCTTCCTGACATGGGCGCTGGTACAAAAGCTGCAGAACAGACTGTGACAGACAGTGAGTTTGCAGTTGGCGGAAAAACAACAAGCAGATTGAATGAGGCTATGTTCCCGGACGGAACAATGGCTGAAAGTAAAGATGCAGTATTAATGGCAGAAGCTTTAAGAACCGTATTAAAAAACGGTGAATAATAAATAAAAGGTGTAGAGTATGGCAACATCGCTTTTTGACGAAAAAACAGAAGACGAACTCTGGTTAGAGTATAAAAAAACAAAATCTCCTCAACTGCGCGATAAATTTATCAGACAATACATGCCACTTGTAAAATATGTTGCTGGAAAACTGGCGGTAGGAATGCCTGGCAGCGTTGAGTTTGATGACCTTGTAGGTTTTGGTCAGTTCGGACTTCTTGATGCTATCGAAAAGTTTGATCCTGGAAAAAACGTTAAATTCAAGACTTATGCTGTAACTCGAATTCGTGGAGCTATCTTTGATGAATTAAGACAGCTTGACTGGGTTCCTCGTTCTGTTCGTCAGAAATCACGTGAAATTGAAGATACAATTGTTGACCTTGAATCTAAGCTTGGCCGTACAGCTACAGATGCAGAAATTGCAGAAAAAATGGGCGTTTCAGAAAGTGAATATCAGCAGACTGTAATGAAAGTTTCTGGAACAAGTGTTCTTTCTCTTAATGATGTATGGTATTCAGGAAATGACAATGATCATATGTCAATTGGCGATTCAATCGAATCTCCTTCAAGCTTAAATCCTGACGTAATCGTTGAACGCGAAGAAATCAGAAAAGTTATTGTTGAAGCTATCAATGAATTGCCAGAAAAAGAAAAAATGGTAATCGTATTGTATTACCACGAAGATTTGACATTCAAAGAAATCGGTCAGGTTCTTGAAGTAAGTGAATCGCGTATTTCTCAGCTTCATACAAGAGCAAACCTTCGTTTGAGAGCTAAACTTACAAACTTAAGAAAAGGAATTATGTAATAAAATATGGTTACTTTAGAAACTATCAGAAAAGATATGGAGGCTCAGCTGGCGCTGGATAATTCAATCCAGAGTGTAATCGTAAATGCGGATACACTTGAAGAAGCATTGCAGGATGCTGCAGTTCAGCTTGATTCTAAAGTTTCCACTCTTGAATATGAAATTATCGAAAAAGGTTCTGATGGTTTTCTTGGTTTGGCAAAGAAACCCTGGAAGCTTAGAATATATCCAACTGCAGAAGCTATGGCTAAGAGAAAGAAAGTCAAGGATGACGCAAGCTTTGATGCAGAAAACTTTGACGAAGAAGTTAAGACAGTTGATCAGGACGGAATGTTCTATATCCGTCATTTTGGTGATAACATCTGTCTTAAGGTTACTTTACCAGTCGGCAAAGGTCGTCCTGTTGAAGCTAAACAAATTATTTCAGAAGCAAAACGAACAGACACTCTTTCAATTGATGAAGATTTAATCCGAAAGCTTGCAAAGAATGGTTCTAAAGACCAGTACGAAGTTGTTGGTCAGTATAAACATGTTCCTGCAGGCGATGCATTGCTTGTTATTGATGTATCTAAAGATGAAATGCTTGCAACAGTTACAGTTACACCTCCATCATTGAGTGGTGCAGAAATTTCAGCAGAACAGATTATCCGCAATCTTGAAATTCAGGGTGTTGTTGCAGGAATTGAAGAAGATAAGATTAACGAATTTGTTGATAACCCTGCATATAATGTTCCTTGTGAAGTTGCTGCTGCCGTTAAACCACAGGACGGTCGTGATGCATACATGGTATTCCATTTCGAAACTGATCCTACAAAGCTCAAGATTAAAGAATCAAAAAATGGTCTTGTTAACTTCAAGGAACTCAATCAGATTCAGAACGTTGTAAAAGGTCAGCCGCTTGCTCAGAAAATGCCGCCTGAAAGAGGTAAGGCAGGTAAGACATTGAAAGGCCGTTACCTTGAAGCTAAGAATGGAAAAGATATCCGACTTCCACTTGGTAAAAATGTTGAACTAGATAAAGACGGTGTAACAATTCTTGCGGCTATGAATGGTCGTGTATTGTTTGAATCAGAACGCATTAATGTTGAACCGGTTCTTGAACTTGATGCAGTTAATATTAAAACCGGTAACATTGACTTCCTTGGTACAGTTGTCGTTAAAGGAAACGTTGAAGATGGGTATGATGTTAAGGCATCCGGCAATATTGAAGTTAACGGAACTGTCGGTCAGAGTCATCTCAAAACAGAATCCGGTGATATTATCGTATCTCAGGGTATTTTCGGACACGATGTGGGTGTTATTCAGGCCGGCGGATCATTGTGGGCTAAGTTCATTCAGTCTGCAAAAGTTGAAGTTGAAAAATTCGTTATAGTTTCGGACAGTATCATGAACTCAGAAGTTACTGCTATGAAACGTGTAATTCTTAACGGTAAGAAAGCTCAGATTACTGGTGGTCATTTGTTTGCAACAGAAGAAATCTGTGCTAAGAATATCGGTTCACCAGGTGGTGGTGCAGAAACTATTCTTGAAGTTGGTTTTGACCCAAGATTAAAGCAGCGACTTGCAGATATTCAGGACGAACAGAACTCTCTTATGAGAGAACTTGAAGAAACTGAAAATAATATAATAACTCTTGAGAACTTCAAGAAACAGAGAAGGACTCTTCCTAAGGAAAAACAGGATCATCTTGATAATCTCAAAAAACGCAAAGAAGAAATTATTGTTAATTCAGAAAAATATGCTACAGAAGTTGAACAGATTCTCCAGCGTCTTCACGAACTTAAGGTTTTCGGAAAAGTTAAAGCTTTCGGAACTGTTTATGCCGGCGTAAAAATTTATGTACGCGATGTTGTTGATGAAGTTCGTTCTGACGTTAAGAGCTGTACTTTCTTCTTTGAAAATGGATTTGTTCGTCGCGGAAAATATGAAGAACCAGATATGACTGACGTAAAAGCTCCGGAAGGTTATTCAAGCTGATAGAAGCGGAGGAAAGTTCGTGGCAGTTCAACCTATTGATTTACAGACAATGTACTCACAAATGGCAAATGTCGCATCAAAGGTTTCAGGAGAACAGCATGGTGCTCAAATGGCCGCTTCGTTACAACAGCAATCAGCAGTAATCCAGAATGCCGAAGCCGCTAAAACAGTTCAGAAAACTTCAGGGGATAATTCTAAAACCGGATTAATCAAGGACGGTTCATCTGGTCAGCAGCAGGAACAGTCTTCCAGTAAACATAAAAATGAATCTGAAGATGAATTAATGGAGAACAAGAAAACTGAATTCCGTGAAGATTTTCTCGGACGTCATATTGATATTACGAGGTAAGCTATGCAGTCAGTTATAATTGCTTTGTTAATTCTTATTAACCTGATATTGTGGTTAGTTTTTTTCATTAAATTTAAACGCCTCTTTTCTACAGATGAAATTATCCAGAAAACGAGAAATGAATACGATTTACTTTTATCTGATGTAAACCGCAATACCCTTCAGAATATAAATCTGATTGATATGAAAATCGAAGAATTAAAATCTTTGATTGAAGTTGCAGACAGAAGACTTTCTACTGTTCAGAGTGAAGTTCAATTTCATCAGGCTAAATCTGAACTTGCAAGACCTTATTCAAAAAGATCAACAAGAACTACTCAAGAAATAAATGCAGCTGCAGAAGTTGTAGAACAGGAATCTGCATACAACATTGACGTTAATGTAAAAAAATCAAGAAAAAAGCTTCAGAGCGAACCAGTTTCTGTAACACCAGTACGACAGTCAAAAACTAAAAATGTTACAAAAACTCAGAGTGATGTTAAACCTCATTCTTCCAGTAAAGCTGCAGTACAAGCAAATGAACCTGTTGATATTTCTGGATACAAGCTTCCTAATATTTACATGTCTGATAATCCGATTAAATCAAAGCAGACGTTTCAGGAGCAGGTGAGAAAGCTTTATGATGCAGGTTATACTGTTGATCAGATTGCTCATGAATTAAATAAATCTACAACTGAAGTTGAACTTATAGTAGAAATGCTGTAAGTAAGTATAAAAAAATATACTTTTTAATTTCACTAAGGAGTAAATAAATTGAAAGTTACAAAACAGATTTTTGGAACAATCGGAAACGGAGAGGTTGCAAATCTTTATACAGTTGATAACGGAAAAATGTCATTCTGCGTTACTGACTATGGATGTACATTAACAGGAATTTTCCTTCCTAACAAACTCGGTCTTAAAGATGATGTTATTCTCGGACATTCAACTCTAGAAGGCTTTATCAAAGATCCAGGCTTGTCATTCGGATCAATTGTCGGACGTTTTGCAAACCGTATCGGCGATGCCAAATTTGTAATTAATGGTAAAACATACAGTCTTGATAAAAACGACAATGAAGTAAACACACTTCACGGAGGTTTTACCCGTTACGACCACATGATATGGAACAGCAAAATTGTTTCTAATAAAAACGGAAAAGGCGTTGAATTTTCACGCGTAAGTCCTGACGGCGAACAGGGATTTCCTGGAAACGTAAAGCTTACAGTAACTTACACATTAAACGACAAAAACGAACTTCGTCTTGACTACAAGGCAGAAACAGATGCAGCAACACCTGTAAACCTTACAAACCACGCATATTTCAACCTTCATGGTTCAGGAACAGTTCTTAACCATACACTTCAGATGAAGTCAGAACATATTCTCGAAGTAAATGACAAGTTAATTCCTACAGGAACTTTGACATCAGTTGCAGGCAATGCTTATGACTTTAATAATTCAAAAACTCTTGGACAGGATATTGAAAAAGTAATGCCGGGCTATGATAACTGCTACACAACCTGCTGGTATTCAAAGGACTCTGAATGGCTTGAACCAACTGAAGAATGCTTTACAGCAGAAGGCGGCGAGGCTGCAGTTCTTACAGATCCTGAAACAAACCGTACAATGAAAGTTTATACAAACCAGCCTGGCATTCAGCTTTATACAGCTAACTGGATTGAAGGAATTATTGGAAAAAGCGGAACGGTTTACCATCGCCATGGAGCTGTATGTCTTGAAACTCAGGCTTTCCCTGATGCACCGAACAAAGAAAACTTTCCATGCTGTATTCTTGAACCGGGCGAAAAATATAATGCGGTTACAATCTACAAATTCGAGTTCTAATTCAATTCGGATCTTATAACAATCATCATAAAATAAAAAAAAATGAGAGGATTTTGTGCTTTTTTTTTGCACAAGTCCTCTTTTTTTTATTAAATTCATTAAATACTCATTTAGTATCTAAATGGATTTTTATTGCGGATTTACTAAATTCAGGATATAATTAACTATTACTAATTTGTTAAAAAAATTACTTTATTTATAGAGAGGTTTTAATGGACGTCCAATTACAGGAATTGATCGATAAGATCAAAAAAGACGGCGTTGCATCAGCAGAGACATCTGCTGCACAGATTATCGCTGATGCAGAAAAGAAAGCGGCTCAGATTATTGCAGATGCAAAAAATCAGGCTGACGGAATTGTAAAAGAGGCAAAGACAGAATCAGAACGCCTTGAAAAATCCAGCGAAGATGCTATCAAGCAGGCTGGAAGAAACCTTCTTATTTCTTTCCGTGATGGAATTACTTCAGAACTTAAGAAGATTATTGAATCAGAAACAGCAACAGCTTACTCAAAGGAATTACTTGAAAAATTAATTCCTGAAACTGTAAAAGCATGGGCTGGAAAATCTGAAGTTAATAATCTTTCAGTTTTGCTTTCAGAAAAAGATCTTGCTTCACTTGAATCAGGATTGAAAGCAGCACTTAAAGATGAAATCGGCAAAGGTCTTGAAATTAAACCAGACAAGACTCTTTCAAACGGATTTAGAATCGGCTTGAAAGATGGCAGTGCGTTCTACGATTATTCTGCAGAATCAGTTGCTGAATTGTTCTCTGCTTATCTTAATCCAAGAGTTGCTGCTATCCTTAAACAGGCTGCTAGTGAGGCATAATAGTGGGATCTCAGTACTATTTGGTTTCGCAGCTGCCAGCACTTGAAAATTATGAAGGTCGTGGTCAGCTTCCGTTAACCGAAAAATCTTTCAAGGAATTATGTTCTCGTTTTCTCAGTAAAAAGGACTGTAAAATTCTT
>SAMEA3663208__coassemble_164_pt1 | contig 31367 bp, 26 predicted proteins | sample SAMEA3663208__metabat2_high_PE_016 | metagenome-assembled genome bin SAMEA3663208 (sample SAMEA3663208) | pig gut metagenome | biome: pig gut; feature: pig-associated habitat; material: faeces | place: China | collected 2013
TCTTCCTCTTATTACAGCAGATAAAGGTTTCAATCAAATAGAAGAATTAGATTTAAAACTAATTGTCCCTGTTATGTAAACAAAACCTAACAAGTAGCTCAAAGCCGACAACGCGGTCAAGCCGCGTTGTCGGCTTTGAGCTACATAGTTATGGCGACAGGCCACTGGCCTGCTTATTTTATAAATAGGGAAAAATATGGCAAAAAAAGGTGCAGAATTTGTTTCATGGTTTGGTCCACTATTAAATGCATTAAGAGATTTAGGTGGTTCAGGAACTCCAGAAGAGGCTTCTAATAAAGTCGCAGAACAACAAAATGTTTCAGATGAAATATTAAATAAAACTATTGCATCAGGAGCATCGAGATTTCATAATCAAGTATGTTGGGCAAGACAATATCTTGTTTGGGAAGGATTTATTGATTCTTCTATACGAGGAATTTGGAAACTAACAGAAAAAGGGCAAAATGCAATTTTAGATGATGATTCTGCTTATGAACTATTTGTAAAATGGAATAAAATTAATTCTGCAAATAGAAAACAAAAAAAAGATTCTGCAATTGAAAAAGAAGTTGACGAAGAAGAAATAGATGATGATTCTTCAATTTTTGTAGATTATAAATCACAAGTACTAAATTATTTGCGTACTATGTCTCCAAAAAATTTTGAACGTTTTTGTCTATATTTATTAAGAGTAAATAATTTTGAAAACTTACAATTAACCGGAAAATCTCACGATGAAGGAATTGATGGAATTGGGATTTTAAAGATAAATCCATTTGTTTCTTTTAAGGTTTTATTTCAAGCAAAAAGATACAAAGATGGAAATAATGTTTCACGCGATAAAATCGGAGATTTTAGAAATGCAATGATTGGAAGAGCTGACAAAGGTATTTTTATAACAACTAGTAAATTTACGCAAGAAGCAATAAAGGAAGCCAATCGAGATGGTGCTCCCCAAATAGAATTAGTTGATTGCGACAAACTTATTAAGATGATAGAAATATCAAAATTAGGATTAAAACCTGTAACAACATATGAAGTTGATACAGCCTTTTTCCAACAATATATGTCAGATTAAGGAAGATTTTTTAATCGAGTCAAGCTCGATTAAAAAATGAAATTGAACTTTAGGGTTTACGCGAAGAAGCTGTAGTACGCGGCTTTACGCCGCTTAAAAAATATATAAAATATAGAAGCATATGCTTCAAGAAAAAGTACAGAATAATTCTTAAAGTAAGAAAAGATTTTAAGAAAGCTAATTCTGTATAAGAAATATTTTTGCCATAACAAAGGTTCGTAGCCGACACGCGGTCAAGCCGCGTGCGGTACAACCAATTGTTATGTGGACGCCCGCTACTTGAGGCGCAGGAATAAATGGAATTTGAATTAAATACTTATCATCGAAACGTATGAATTGAAATATCCGAAAGCGACGAATGGTCTTGCTTTACGGTTTTAGATGATCTAGGAATTATATATTCAACCGCCGGTGAAAATATTGCGGCAGGAAACAAAACCGGAAGTAAAACATTTTTGCAGTGGAAAGAAGATAATGAAAATTATAACGGGCAGGGACACAGACGCAATATGCTGGAAATTTTACACCACATATAGTGCACTGGTCGACAGAATATACGTTATATTAAGTGGAGGTTTGAGAAGTAGAATAAAATGAGTGCGTGTTAGGTTTTATTTTCCATATATTTCTTTATGATCACCAATATTTATTGGAATAATTGTTTCACCTTCAATTTGAAAATCTATAGCAATTCTATATTGCATATTAATAGAAACAGAATATAGTTCTGAAAATTTATGAAGCCTAAGTGATGGATGCTGAGGATTTAATTCCATTAACTGTAAAGTTTTCTGATATTGATTTCTTAAATTTGGATGTTTTTTTAGGAACTTCTTTACTCGCTCTTCATAAGAATCTGTAAAGATAATCTTATACATTTGAAACTCTCTTCATATGTTCTTCGATTCCATCTTTATGAAAACGACCTGCAGCAATATCCGCTTTGGACTCCTGAATTGCTAAATCCAATTCCATTTCACGAATTTTATTATAATCGGAAATTTTAAGAACAACATATTTTTCAACACCACGGACTGTAATTATAGCACTCTGATTTTCATCGACTACAGAATCGATAAGAGTTACACCTTTTACTTTTAAATCATTTGCTGAAATTGTCATATTCATATTAATACCTCACACTATCAATAATACTATTAATAGTGTGATTTTACAAGCAAAATAACTTGATAATTAAAACTTATCCAGTTTTTTATTGAATCAGGCTAAACACCTTTAGCAAATAAATTATCATCCAAAAAATAAGCAGCAGTCTGGTGAACAAAGTCCAAATCCAGCAATCGCTTATAAGATTCAGATGCATACCTTTACAATTATAACACCCAATTTGGACATTTTGGTGATTTCAAGCCTGAACAAACAATACTCTTGGTCACAGTCCATTTTGTTATATCATACCCGGCTTCTTACTGCCAGTTTCTATGAGTCGGAATTCTTCCATAATATCAATCAAATCACGTCTAACTTGCATTTAAACCGCAGGCAGCTTGACTGCGTGTCGGTGATTTTAAATGCGTGTTAGGTTTTACCTCACTACAACTGAACTTTTTGGTACAAATTCTACTTTTAAGCTCATGTTCAAACCTTCTGCGAGTCTTTGCAGCAATTTCAAGGTAGGATTTGCGGATCCATTTTCTATCTTGCTTATGTCTGATTGTGCAATTCCTGTTGCTTCTGACAATATTTTTGCATCCTTTTCAGCAATTTCATTATCGTTTTTTTTCATCCACTGCTTATGAGCAGCTTGCGGAATTGATTTATCTAATTGTTCATTAATAATTAATAAATTATATAAACACCATTAGAAATTTCCTGCACATCCAAATACATCTGCTTTTGCTCACCACAAATACAACACTTTACCACCGCAAAAAAAATTAATATTATATTTTCCATGACAAATAATTCCGTAAACAACCCCACAAAAACCGATCTCACACTTTACCGTCAGCAATTCAACAAAATCATCCTCTTAAGCTACATGGCCTTAGATATTGCCGCATTTGCAGAATCTAAAGGAAGCAACAATCTTATTGAACGCCTCGACCTGACCTGCGGCGCAATCCCGGCCGGCTATTTTGAAGACGTGATTGATCCGTCAGCTCCTGATCAGTTTCTGGAATTATATACACATGTTGCAGAGTTCAGATTTGCATTTTCGGTTACGGAACTTTTAAGAATCAATACCGGTTTTATTGATGCCTTAAATCATTACTGCTATGACAAAGGAAAAAGCTTAGCCCAGGCTAAACTGACATCTGTAAACGAGGCTTTTGATTACATGAATGCATTTGTTTTAGACGGAATACCCTCAGACAGGACAAGAGAAATTATTGAACAGACAGAAGAAAAAATTGTCTGGAAAAAATTGAACGACACTCACGAAGAATTCTGGACAAAAGCCGGCTGCACTGTAGATGTCTACTATCAGCTTCAAGCTTATTTTGTAAACGGACTTTTTGAAGCATCAGAAATAAAATTCCTCAACGACAAAAACGAAACGTTTACAATCTGTTTTTAACAAGGTTATTTTAAAATTCCCGTAAAATCCGCTAAAAGATATTTAGTAAAACTGCATTAATTCGTTGCATTATATAGAAATCATGTTATAATTATAAAGTGTCGAGTTCTTTAAAAAAGGATTATTTGGAGAGATGGATAATTTAAATGAACAGCTTGAATATCTGAAAAAGGAACTTCGGAATTCAAGAAAGATCATTAACGAACTAAAACATGATGAATTAACTCTTGTTTATACACGTCAGGCATTTTTACATTATGCTCAGGAATTTGTCCGTCATTTTAGTAATAAAGACTTCGGAATTCTCGCCATCGACTTTGTAAATTTCAAATCCGCAAACACTCTTTACGGCGAAGCAAAATGTAATGAATTCCTTTCGTTTGTTTCTTCTAAAATCACAGAAATTGTAAAAGACCTTCTTATCGGTCGTTTCGGCGGTGACCAGTTTGTTATTCTCTGCCCTAATGACATCGATTATGACAAAATAATCAACTTTATAGAAAAAGCAGTATTATTCGAAGCTCCGATTCCCACACAGACACCAAAATTCGGCATTTATTGCCCGATTGAACGAAACGACCTTATGGTACGCTGCTGTGACAGAGCTTTCCTTGCAATTAACGAAATCAAAGGCATTTACGGTAAAAACGTTGCCTATTATGATTCGTCAATGCAGAACCCGATTCTCGATGAGATGAAGATTCTTGAATCAATGGAAAATGCACTCATCGACAATCAGTTTAAAGTTTATTATCAGCCAAAGCACGATACTGTTACCGGTGATATTTCGGGAGCAGAAGCTTTAGTCAGATGGATTCATCCGGAATACGGTTTTATGTCGCCGGGTCAGTTCATTCCTCTATTTGAAAAAAACGGCTTTATCACAAAGCTCGATACATATATTCTAGAAAAAGTCTGCAAAGATCTTCTTAAATGGAAAAAACAGAATGCGCCGGTTGTTCCGATTTCTGTAAATATTTCAAGACGTGATTATCTTGAACCTGGCAGAATTGACAAACAGCTTGCAGTTATTGAACGTCACGGAATTGATCACAACCTCATCCATATGGAAGTTACAGAATCAATGTATTCTGAAAATACCGACCTGATTATCGAAAAAGTCCGCAATACTCAGGACAATGGATTTGTAATTGAAATGGATGACTTTGGTGCCGGTTACTCTACCCTTGGTCTTCTTTCAACTTTCCCCCTTGATGTAATCAAACTTGATATTTCGTTTGTAAGAAATATTGCTGTTAACCAAATTGTAATTGAAAACATGATTAAGATGGCTCATAAATTGGGCTTTTTGACAATCGCCGAAGGTGTCGAAACTGAAGAACAGTACAGGGTTCTCAAAGGCCTCGGCTGTGATATGATTCAGGGATACTATTTTTCAAAACCTCTTCCTAAAGAAGATTTTGAAAAATATCTTAAAAATCATGCAATTTCAATTGTCGAAAAAAGAATAAAAAAAGCCACCTCACAGGAACATATTTCAGAAGATATGCTCCTTATCGCAAACGATTTTGCAGAAGGTTTACCTGGAGGCTTCTTCTCATATCATGCTGATGATGATTTATCAGTAGTTTCTTTAAATAAAGAACTGATGACAATTTTTGAATGTGACAGCCAGGATGAGTTCCGTCAGTTTACAGGTAACTCCTTTAAGGGAATGGTTCACCCTGATGATCTTGAAAGCGTTCTTGAAGAAATTGATTCTCAGATAGAAAACAGCAATCTTGATTATGTAGAATACAGAATCATTACCAAAAAAGGAAATATAAAATACATTCAAAATTACGGAAGATTCCTCAACACTGATAAATACGGTGGAATTTTCTATGTCTTCATTTACGACATTACCGCAGATAAGCTTCAGAAAGAAGCAAAAATTGCAAGTGAATCAAAAAATATTTTTATTTCAAATCTTCTTCATGATATTTCTCCGATTATCAAGCAGATTGTTTCAAACACAGAAGAAATCAGTAAGTGCTATAATCAGAAAGAAAATCTTACAAAACTGATTAAAAAACAGAAACAATGCCAGGAACAGCTTCTCTGCTATATCAATAATCTCGGTCAGCTTTCTGACATTTCGTCAGGCGTAGTTTCGCTTAATGAAGTTCCAACTTATATTGCTAAGGGAATGGAAATAACCTACAACGTCTTTAAATCTAAGGCCGAAGAAAAGAATATTAAATTTGAATTTTATACAGACCTTTTCAATCCTTATGTTTACCAGGATGTTCGTCATACAAGTAATGTTGTATTTAATATTATTCAGAATTCAATCAAATACACAAACGAAGGCGGCAGCATAAAATTCGGTCTTATACAGGAACCTAAAGACGACAAGGAATGTTACGTTAACTTCATATGTGAAGATACTGGTGTCGGTATCTCAGAAGAATACCTGCCACATATTTTTGAGCCATTTACCCGTGACAATAATGAAATAAATGATAAGATTTTAAGTTCCGGCTCAGGAATGCATATTGTTGAAGGGCTTGTAAAACTAAAAGGCGGAACAATCACAATCGATTCCAAACCAGGCAAAGGTACAAAAATTGTTGTTTCGCAGATTCACAGGTTTGCTGATAAAGAATCAATTGATAAAGATTCCGCCCTTCTTACAAATACAATAAATTAATTAAAGCGATTTCAATGCGCTTGAAACATCATTAATAAGATCATCTGCGTTTTCGATTCCTACAGAAAGACGAATCAAATCTGGAGAAACTCCAGCTGCAACAAGTTCTTCATCACTCATCTGACGGTGAGTAGAACTTGCAGGATGGAGACAGCAGGTTCTTGCATCAGCAACGTGTGTTGCAATCATTCCAAGTTTAAGATTAGCCATAAACTTTTCTGCTGCAGCACGACCGCCTTTAACGCCAAAACTGATTACACCGCAGGTTCCGTTCGGCATATATTTTTTTGCACGTTCATAGTATTTGTTGCCTTCAAGGCCTGGATAATTTACCCATGCAACTTTGTCATTACCTTCAAGAAATTTTGCAATCTTTGTTGCGTTTTCAACGTGGCGAGCCATTCTTAAAGGAAGTGATTCAAGCCCGAGGTTAAGCATGTAGGCATTGATTGGTGACTGAACACAGCCGAAGTCTCTCATAAGCTGAACTGTTGCTTTTGTAATAAAAGCCCCTTCTTTACCGAACTGTGTTGCATATGTTACGCCATGATAGCTTTCGTCCGGAGTACAAAGTCCCGGGAATTTATCAGCATTTGCCATCCAGTCAAATTTTCCTGAATCAACGATTACACCACCAATTGTTGCATCGTGTCCGTCCATATATTTTGTAGTTGAATGAGTTACGATGTCAGCTCCGAATTCAAACGGGCGGCAGTTGATTGGAGTTGCAAATGTATTGTCTACAATAAGAGGAACTCCGTGTTTGTGAGCTGCATTTGCAAAACGTTCAATGTCGAATACGATCAATGCAGGGTTTGCAATTGTTTCACCGAACACTGCTTTTGTATTAGGCTTAAAGGCAGCTTCGAGTTCTTCATCAGAACAGTCTGGATCAACAAATGTAAAATCGATTCCCATTCTGCGCATTGTAACATTAAAGAGATTGAAAGTTCCGCCGTAAATTGTTGAGCTTACTACAAGATGGTCACCTGCTCCGGCAATATTGAATACAGCCATAAACGAAGCTGCCTGTCCTGAACTTGTAAGCATTGCAGCAGAGCCTCCTTCGAGAGATGCAATTTTTGCTGCTACCATGTCAGTTGTAGGATTCTGAAGGCGTGAATAGAAATAACCGCTTGCCTTAAGATCAAACAGTTCTCCCATTTTTTCGCTTGAATCATATTTGAATGTTGTACTTTGAATAATCGGAATCATGCGTGGTTCACCATTTTTTGGAGAATAGCCTGCATGAAGACAACGTGTTTCAATTCCTAAATCTTTAATATCACTCATTTTTATACCTCAAGTAATTTTTAATCCATAAAGTTAAATCGTCTGTAGCGTACAGCCATCAAGGTTCCGATTGCAATCATAAACGAAATCATTGAAGATCCACCGTACGAAACAAACGGCAGCGGAATACCTGTAATCGGCATAAGACTAATATTCATTCCAATATTTTCAAGAATATGGAAGAAGAAAAGCCCGAAAATTCCAGTTGCAATATAAGTTCCGTATTTATTTGGTGAATTTTTGATTATATAAACATTTCTTAGAAGGATGCAGACTAATAATGTAAGAACAAGCAGACATCCGAAGAACCCCCACTCTTCTGCAATAATAGTAAGAATAAAATCAGAAAGCTGAACCGGAGTAAAATCGAGATGGCTGTATTCACCTTTCAAATATCCTAATCCGAAAAGACCGCCTTTACCGATACATTTATTGGCCGACGCAATATTCCAGCCGGCATCTAGTGTATCAACAGAAGGGTTAATAAAAATTACAAGACGAGCCTTCTGATAATCATCCAATACTTTAATTATAACCGGTGCAACAATGTAGCTGATAAGCAGAATCGAAACACCATACGAAATCCAGTAAAAGTATCTCTGCTCTGGATAAAGAAAAAGACCTACGACACAGATAAGCATGATTGCACCGAGTGCACAGGTAATTATAAAACGAAGCTTTTTCGAAGTAAGAAAACGAAGAGCCGAAATATCATTATTCTTGATAATAAAATCTCCCCATAAAGGAAGCATTACAAAAATAACAACCAGAACACAGATAGAAAGGAACCATGCCCAGTATCTTGTTTCAATTCCTGCAATATAACTCATAAAAATAAATATCGGAAAGAATACAAGAGCTGTTCCAAGGTCATGCTGGAGAAGTACTACAATTACCTGAACAAAAAGAATGATAAGCGAGACAATAAATCTCTTTAATGGCTTTTCATTTTCAGTTGAAGAAAAATACCATGCAAGAAAAAATATAAAAATTACTTTTGACAATTCCGCAGGCTGAATACCTAACGATCCGATACCGAACCAGCTGTTTGCACCTTTAGTATTTACAGAAAAACGAGAAGTCAAAAAGTTAATGATCAAGGAAACAATAAAAATCCAAAAAATATACCTTTCAGACCTTCTGTAATCATAAACAGCAAACAGACATAAAAACACAAGGCCAATACATGCCCATATTACCTGCTTCTGATATTTATGATTAATTAAAACACCGCCTTTAATTGCTGCCGAATAAATAAAGGCAACACCAATAGCAACAAGTGCAAGAACACATGCAAGGAGAACATAATCTAATGCCGAAAAAATTTTAATTTTTCTCATATTCAGTCCTATTCAGCGGAATTTCTAATAAGCCATCTGTAATTCAAAGCATCAACAGATTCATCAAATGACTGGTTTGCAAAATATCCCTGAATTACAATATTTGTTGCATAGGTTGCCCACCATTCCCAGTTATTACGGGCTTCAACCATTGAACATACAACAATCTGATCTTCAACAGGAGCATCATATGGTGCAAAAGCTAAAAGCCACGAATGCCATCGATCCTGTTTTTTTATACCAACTTCTGCTGTACCAGTTTTGGCCGCAATCTTAACAGTTGGATTTTGAAGCGCATATTTTGCAGTACCGTCAGTACATACAAAACGCATTGATTCTTTAACCTTTCTGTAAACAGAAGGTTCAATATCATTTTCAAAAAGAACTTCAGGTTCAACTGTCTGAATAACTTCATCAGTTACAGGATCACGAACTTCCTTAAGAAGATGCGGTTTATAAATTTTACCTTCATTAAGAACCATACAGAGAGCATCAGCAACCTGCAATGGAGTCGCAGAAATATCACCCTGGCCGATAGATACGTTCATAGTATCACCACCCTGCCAGTGTTCATCGCCATGAGTTTTACGTTCCTTCCATTCCGGAGTCGGAACAAATCCTTTCGAATAACTTGGAAGATCAAGTTCAGGACTTTGTCCGTATCCAAAACTTTTTGCATACTTTGCAATTTTATTAATACCAAGATGGTCACGACCAACTGTATAGAAATAAATGTTGCAGGAATTTCCAAGTGCATGTTTTAAATCCATTTTACCATGACCAGGTTTTTCAACCCAGCAGTGAAACAGACGCTTTTCTGCACCATAAACGATTTCTCCTTTGCATTCAATTTTTTCATATTCAGGAATTGATTTTTCATTAAGAATAGCTGCTTCCATAATGACCTTGAATGTACTGGCAGGAGGATAACTTGAGTCTGCAGCACGGTTTACGAAAGGATTATCAGGATTTCTAATAAGCTTGTTATATTCTTCTGAAGCATTTTCTGCATTAAAAATATTACTGTCATAATAAGGATAAGAAACCATTGCAAGAATTTCGCCAGTTGTCGGTTTTATTACAATGATTGATCCGACACGATTTCCTAATGCTTTTTCTGCAAGATGCTGAACTCTTGAATCAATTGTAAGAACAAGCTTCTTTCCCATTTCTGGAGGAACAACAGTTGAACTGTCAGCAACTTCACGCCCTCTTACGTCTACAAGTTTTACTTCGTATCCGTCTTTTCCCTGAAGAAGTTCATCATACTGTTTTTCAATTCCGGCTTTTCCTACAATGCTGTTGATGCTGTATTTACGTGTATTGTAATATTTCTCATATTCGCTTTTATCGATTTTTCCAACATAACCAAGAATGTGAGAAAAACTTCCGGTTTCAATATAGTTTCTTTTGGGTCTAACCTGCCAAGTTACGCCCGGAAGTTCCGTAATATTTTCTGCGATTGCTGTAATCTTATCAAATGTAACATTTCGTTTTACTGTATAAGGATTGTAGTCATTCTTTGTTTTATCATAATCAACATATTTATCAATCGAGCTTTTAGGAATTTCGAGAATATTGGCAAGCTTTGCAGCAACTGTATCATAATAACCTGAAGGAATTTTTGCAGGACTGATTTCTACAGAAAAGGAATCTGAATTTACAACAAGAGCGTTATCGTTGTTGCGGTCATAAATTTCACCGCGCTGAGAAAAAATAATTGTAGAACGATTTAAGTCTTTTTTTGAAAGTTCTTCGTATTTTTCCTTGTTTACGATCTGCATATAAAACAAACGAGCTGAAAAAACAAAAAGAGTTAAGATACTTATAAAACCAAGAGTGATTGCAAATCCAATCTGGCTTCTTTTGTATTTCTGATTATCAATAGTTCCCTTGTTCATTTCCCCTCACTCTGTTATGACTAAACCTTATCGGCAACAATGATAAACTTAGAGAAACAACCAAGAAATTTGAAAATAAAAGGTGTCAGAAATGCATTGAATCCAAGTTCAAATACAAACACCAGTGAGAAAATGCTGTAAGGGCTTACCATGTTCGGAAAGAATATTGACGCAAGATAAATAAAAAGCGCTTTGACAACTGTTCCACCAAGCCCTATGAGAAACAGTACAAAGAATGATTTAATGTTCAAAACTTTTTTGAAAAGACCTGATGTATATCCGAGCAATGTTCTAACAAGACAGTTCAGACCGAAAGGAGCACCGCTCATAAAATCAATAAAGAGCCCGCTTATAAAACCCATCGACTGTCCGAATACTGCACCGTTATTCAAAGAAAAATAAAGAGTACAGATCAGAAGCAGATCAGGAATTGCCGGAAGAACAGTAATATTTGAGAGGACTGCAGTTTCAATAAGAACAGCACAAAGTAAAATAAAAATACTGAAAAGATAAGATCTTAACATTTCTTACTTGTCCCCCTGTTCATTTTTTGAAGCATCTTTAGTCTCTTTTAATTCTGTATTTGAAACTACAAGTACCGACTCAAGTCTTCCGAAGTTGATGATTGGTTCAATTTCAATATCTAGTGAAGAGTCATAATCAATAATATCAATTTTAGAAATAGTTCCAATCGGAACTTCTTTCAGGTAATTTCCATTTTCACCGGTAGATACAATAACATCACCAAAGTGAAGTTCACTGATTACACGCTTCTTAATGTACTTCATCGAAAGAGGTTTGTTCTCAGAACCATTACCAGAAATCAAACCAATATCACGAGTATTCTGAATACGTGCAGAAATAGAACAGTCTTTATTATAAATGCTCATAATCTGAGATGTTCCATAACCGACAGAAACTACTTTTCCTACAATACCGATATTACCATTCTGGATTGCAATGACGCTCATATTCTTTTTAATACCGTCTTTGCTTCCTTTATCGATAACGATAGTACTGTGAAGGTTATCTGCACCGCGGCTGATAATATTTGCCGGCACATTTTTCTGCATGATGCTTTCAGAGAATCCAAGCTGTTCCTTCAAACGTGTATTTTCTTTACGTATTGAAGTATTTGTTCTCTGCATGATTTCGTAGTCTTTAAGTTTTTCAGTAAGTTCATCATATTCCTTACTGAGATTAATCAATTTAACAACACCATCATATGCATCTTTTACATACATGGTTACATTAGCACAACCTTTTTCAATTGTAGAGAGAATAGTAAAACCGACATTTCTAAAGTTAATAATAAATCCACCGGAACTGAAGGACAGCATAACACATGATGTCACAACAAGAATGAGTAAGAGAAATTCCTGAAAGTGAAATTTAAAATTAAATTTTTTGTGCTTCTGCATACGAGGAATGATTAGCCGTTAAGGTTATCGTAGATAGCTCTGTCTAAAGACATATCCTTGTACAATTCGAATGCTTCACCGGCACCCAAAGCTACACATTCAAGTGGACGTTCTGCAAGAATTACAGGTACGTTAGTTTCCTTTGAAATAAGTTTAGAAAGTCCCTTGAGCATAGAACCACCACCTGTCATTACAATTCCGCGTTCAACGATATCAGCAGCGAGTTCTGGTGGAGTGCGTCCCAATGTAGACTTGATTTCTTCGATAATCATGTTTACTGGTTCTTTCAATGCTTCACGGATTTCTACAGAGTCGATTTCAAGACGGCGTGGAAGACCTGTTGTTGTATCACGTCCCTTAACTTCCATCTTTTCGATATTCTTGTCTGGAGCAACGTTTCCGATTTCAATCTTGAGTTTTTCAGCTGTCTGCTGACCGATCATAAGATTATGAACGTTCTGAATATGTTTAACGATTGTTTCGTCGAATTTATTTCCACCGACACGGATAGATGATGTAATAACCATACCACCGAGAGAGATTACTGAGATTTCTGCAGTACCACCACCGATGTCACAGATCATATGACCAGCAGGTTCATGAATAGGAATCTTAGCACCGATAGCAGCGGCAAGGCTTTCTGGAATTACTTCTACTTCCTTTGCACCAGCTTTAAGAGCAGCTTCAATTACTGCACGGCGTTCAACTTCTGTAATACAAGATGGAATACCAATCTTCATACGTGTTGAAGTAAAGATTCTGTGTTTTGGAAGAATCTTACTGATAAAATACTTGATCATTTTTTCGCAGGAATCGATATCTGCGATTACACCATCAGCCAAAGGTCTGATAGCTACGATATTTCCAGGAGTTTTCCAAAGCATTCTTTTAGCTTCAGCTCCGACTGCATATACTACATTAGTGCCTTTTTCAACTGCAACTACAGAAGGTTCATCAATAACAATGCCCTTTCCGCGAACATAAATAAGAGTATTACAAGTTCCTAAATCGATACCGATATCTGTGACAAAATTGTTGAAAAGCATTTTTCCCCCATACATTTTTATTTTATTTCTATTTTAACAGAATTTCAATAAAAAGAAATTCAAATTTTAATTATCTGTAAACTTTCTTCAAAGCGTCTTCATAAGTACTGTCAATGTTGAGACTTTTACGCCATTCTGAACGTGCTTTGATTAAATCGCCGTTTTTTTCATAAATGACACCGAGGCCATAATGAGTTTCTGCACAGTTATCATCTTTTTCAAGAACCTGTTCGTAAAGAGCCTTTGCATCATCATATTTTTCTTCATCAATATAAATCTTTGCAAGGAGGTTCTGACTCTTGATTAAAAGGATGTCATCACCGGCATTTGATGTTACCTGGAACAGATACTGTTTAGCAGCAGAAATCTGGCCCTGTGCATAATATTCTTTTGCAATATTAAACAAAAGGAATGGAGATTCGTGAACAAGTAAAGCATCACTAAAACTTTTGATGCTTTCATAAGGCATTCCTAACTGACCATAACTCAAACCAAGAAGTTCAGGAATATCATCAGCCTGATAACCTGCATCAAGTGCTTCCTGAAGGTATTTTACAACAAGGTCTGCATAGAAATGATAAGAACAGATAATATTTTTATGGAAATAAGCCTTACCGAGCATATATTTAATCTGCGGTACAGTTTTTTCCTTAGCTTCAAATAATGCTACGCGAAGGCAGCGGATAGATTCATCAATATATGAAAGTGCCAGTTCAGGATTGTTTTCTGAAACAGCAATATAGAAGGCTGCATAACCGCGATATATGAGAACTGAATTGTCTAATGGATTTTTTTCAATGTCGTTTGTTGATTTTTCGTAAACTGCAGGATAGTTTCTTGCGGCCCATAATTCCTTGTAAGAATTGCCGGAATTACGTTTAATCCACATAGAGATAAAGACAACAATAACAGACAGCAAAGCTACTGCTGCTGTAACAATAAGCAGAACAGGAATAAGTTTTCCTTTTTTTCTGACAATTGAGCTGTTCTTTTCCCCTCGTTTCATAACACCCACATTATATAAAAAACAAAAAAGAGACAGTAAGCCGAGTTCTGGTCTGGATTATTCATCCGCATAACCATCTATCCGAAGTTCAGATTACCCTGAACCTTTAGCGGTCTACCCGCAGCTATAAATCCCGGAACGATTAGCTGCTGCTTGACCTTGCTCCAAATGAGGTTTTCCAGCGGTTCCTGTTACCAGAAACCCGGTGGGCTCTTACCCCACCTTTTCACCCTTACACTGTTACCAGTGCGGTTATTTTCTGTTGCACTTTCTGTCAGATTTCGGGTTATGCAAGTAAATTATGCAACTGCCGAATTCTGCCCGGTTCTTATCCGGCATTTTTTCCGGTGGAGCCCGGACTTTGCCTCATGAAAACTCCATATCATCATGGAGTCTCATGCGATTATATCTCTTCTTTGTTTATTACAAATTAGTTTTATTCAGAATCTTCATCTGAATCATCTGATTCATCAGAATCATCTTCATCATCTATATCTTCGTCATAATCTGAAGATTTTTCTGTGTAGTTTTCGTTATCTGAATATTCTTCATCATCGTCAAGTTTTTCATCAGCGAATTCATCACCGAGATCATCAGAAAGACTTCCAGCTTCTGCCATTGAGTAGTAATCTTCTTCAGTACCATCTGATTCCTGATAGAAAAGAATACGGCTGCAGTATGGACAGAACAATGTTTTATCACCTTCATGAACTTCGTTTGCAAACTGTGCAGGAAGAATCATATGACATCCTTCACAAACACCGTTTTTAACAGCAACGATTCCTTCACTGTTGCGCTGAATGATTCTCTGGAACTTATATACGATTTCTGTATCAAGACCTTCAGTAACTTCAGCTTCTTTCTTTTCAAGTTTTTCAAGCTGTGTCTTGTATTTTGAAAGCTGTTTATCAAGAGAAGCTTTCTGTGAATTCAAATCTGTTTCCTGGGCTTTAATCATTGATTCGTCCATCTTAAGATTTTCATTCAATTCGTTAAGTTTTTTCTTTTCTTTATCAAGTTCTTTGCGAACTTCTGCTTCTTTTGCTGTTGCTTCTGTAATCTGTTTATCAAGAGCTTCATATTCACGGTGAGTAGCAATGTTATCCATTCCTTTTTCGCCTTCTTCTCTTGATTTTTCAGCTTCTCTAAGTTCAACTTCGAGTTGGCCTACTTTTTCTTTGCATTCTTCATACACAGTATTCTTTTCAAGATATTCTTTTCTAAGACGAGCAAGCAATTCTTCCTGTGAACTTAACTGTCTTGGTGCTTCTTCTACCTTTTTTTCAATTGAGTACTTTTCTGAAAGTACATCCTGAAGCGACTGTAATTTGTCACGAACATCTATCATCTGCATAAAAGTTAAACCTCTTTAATGTGTGTATTTTGTTACTATATAGTAAATAAGCCGTTATGTCTATGTACTATTTAGATTTCAATGTAGTCTCTAAGTGAACTTGCACGCCTTGGATGACGAAGTCTTCTCAAAGCTTTAGCTTCAATCTGACGGATACGTTCACGAGTAACATTGAAATAAAGACCAACTTCTTCCAAAGTAAGGGAATATCCGTCATCAAGACCAAATCTCATCTTGAGAACTTCCTGTTCTCTTGGTGGAAGTGTGCTCAAAACTTCACGGAGCTGTTCCTGAAGCAATGTGTAAGCAGTCTGAGAAGCTGGATTTTCAACTTCTTTGTCTTCAATGAAGTCTCCCAAAGATGAATCTTCTTCTTCACCGATTGGAGTTTCAAGAGAAATTGGTTCCCTTGCAACATTTTTAACCTGCTTAACGCGGGCAACCGGCCATCCGAGCTGCTGAGCAATTTCTTCATCGGTTGGTTCACGACCAAGTTTCTGCATAAGCTGACGGCTTTCGCGTACAACCTTGTTAATCTGTTCAATCATGTGAACCGGAACACGAATTGTACGTGCCTGATCAGAGATTGATCTGGTGATAGCCTGACGGATCCACCATGTTGCATATGTTGAAAATTTGTAACCCTTGCGGTATTCAAATTTTTCTACGGCTTTAATCAAACCGATATTACCTTCCTGAACGAGATCAAAGAACTGTAAACCGCGGTTTGTATATTTTTTAGCAATGGCAACAACAAGACGGAGGTTTGCATTAATCAGGTGATTTTTTGCAATTTCCATCATTTTCTGTCCGCGCTGGATTTCTTTTGCCTGTTCAAGGATTTCGTCAATATTGTTTTCAAATTCCCATTCGAGGTGATTGAGCTTTCTGTCAATCTTCTGAATCTGTGTGTAAATCTCGCGGATTTCGTCTGCCTTCATTCCAAGTTCTTTTTCGAGTTTTGCAGCTTCTGAACGGATAGAAACACGGCGTCCGAGTTTTCTCAGCTGTACGGCATCAGAAACACGAAGCTCTTTCATTTTCTTTTCCTGCTTGTGATGATATTCTGCAATCTTCTTTGTAGCTTCAAGGAATTTTTTGCTGAAACGTTCGATTTCTTCAGACTGAATGTCAGTTTTCTGAAGCTGTGGAACGATTACTTTTCTAAGTTTAAGAATTTCTGAATTTTCATAAACCTTTTCGTTCTGATCCATTTCGTACATATTGCGTTTAATCTGCATGTACTGTTTGAGTTCAGGAAGAACGGGTTTAAGATATTCACTGTAAGAACTCTTTAAACGGCGCTTTTCTGCCATTTCTTCGTTGATTTCTTTACGAGGACGACCTGGTTCATGCATGTCGATTCTTGTAAATGCTTTCTGTGCAATATAGAAGAATTCAGGAATCATCAATCCCGAGTTCTTGATTACATCTTTAATGATGTTTTCTCCGTCTTCCATCTGCTTTGAAAGAGTAACTTCCTGTTCAGCAGTCAAAAGATTTTCTTTACCGATATCTCTGAGGTAAAGACGGATAGGATCATCACTTGATGAATCTTTATCTGTACTTACGAGGCGTTTTTTTGTTAACGATTCATTTTCTGTCTGTTCAACGATTTCAGCATCGGCGTCCTCTTCCATATCAAGGTCGTCATCATCTGCTTCTTCTACAACAACATCATCTTCGTCATCAGCAAAATCAGGTTCAATTTCTTGAATCTGAACTTTGTTTTTTTCCATCATTGAAATGATTTTATCCATCTGCTGTGTTGCAAATTCAACACCAACTACATCGTTGATTTCATCCCATGTAATAACTTTCTGGTCTTTGATGAAAACAAAAAGTTTTGCAAATTCAATGTCCTGATCTGGTTCTTCTTTTGATTTTGATGCTTTTACAGGTTTTTCGATTTTTTCAACATTTTCTTCTTTAACAGCTTTTGGAGCTGGCGAAGCTTTTTTTGTTGTTTTAACTTCTTTTTCAGCTTTTGCTTTATTTTCTGTTTTTACAGTTTTTTCTGTCTTTGTAGCTTTTGCAGAATTTGCTGTTTTTACAGTTTTTTCGGCTTTTGCTGATTTACTTGTCTTTGTTGTTTTTTCAGCTTTTGCAGTTTTTTCTGTTTTAGTCACTTTTGTTGCTTTAGTTGTTTTTGTAGTTTTGCTTGCTTTTGCTGTTTGTTTTTCTTCAGTCTTTCTCTTCATTTACTTCTGACTACTCTTGCAGTTTTTTGTCGATGTCCATCTTTTCAGCAAGGAATTGAGTCAAGGTATTCTGATCATCAGGAGTTACTACTCTAAAGTCTCGTATTTGCAACATAAGTCTGTCACGCTGGCGTTCAAGACTGTTTCTTTTTATTGCATGGATACTTTCGCGCACATACTGAAGGTTGTTTTCTTCAAATTCTCTGGATGCAATTACCTTTGTAATCATCCTCTGTACTTCTTCTTCTGCGCAGTGATTCAGTATTCCTGAGATGGAATATTCCTGTTCCCTATAACATTCCTCTAAAATGATGAATAACTTTCGGGCTAAAGGATCTTCAAAATCATTTACAGTCAACTGTTCGTGCAATAGATTGATATGTTCTAAATTTGAAATTACGGCAAGGATTGTTCTAAGCTCGGCATTAAGTTTAATATCCTGAATAACCGGAGCCCCATCTGCCTTTTTAATCGAATCTATACGGGAACGAGCCTGTTCACGATTTATGAAATCTTTCTTTACGGCCTCCAGTTTGGTATTAAACGCCTGAGCAAATTGCTCAAGAGTTGAATCTTTTTGTATATCTGAACTAAGTGAATCTACATATGGGAAAAACTCCAAGGCGGCTTTAATCTTGTCCTCAGGAGTCTTCTTAGGGTATTTTTCGACTAGTTTAGATAATAAAAAATCATTGTCTAATATAGCATTTTCAACATAATTCGTCAATGTGTCGGCCCCAAAATTAATCATAATTTCGGCAGGGTCTTTTCCGCCTTGAAGCTGAATTATCTTTACCGAAAGATCAAGGCTGCGGCACAGAAGGATTGCCTTGTAAGTTGCAGCCTGTCCGGCGCCGTCAGAGTCAAAAGAAAGAAGAACGGTAGTAACAAACGGTGCAAGCATTTTAAGCTGGCCGTCAGTAAAGGCTGTTCCAAGCGGAGCAACTGCATAATCGATTCCGCACTGATGGTAGGCAATTGCATCCATGTATCCTTCGCAGAGAATTACCTGCTTTCGTTCGCGGATTGCCTTTTTGGCAAAGTTATATGCATAAAGTGTTTCGCGTTTTTTATAGTGAGGCATTTCAGGGCTATTGATGTACTTCGGCCCTTCACCTTCAAGAATACGGCCGCCCATTGCGACAGCCTCGCCGTTCTTGTCAAAAATCGGGAACATGAGACGACCGGCAAAGATTGTAATGTCGGGATACTTTGCGCTGAACAGACCTGATTTTGCAAGAAACTCATTTGAGAAATTCTTTGATACAAGAAAGTTTTTAAGCCATCGGCGGTCGGCAGGACTGTATCCAAGCTTGAACTTGTGAATAGTGTCCATTGTAAGACCGCGTTTTGTAATATATTCAAGAGCAGGCTTTCCCTGAGGGGTTTCTGTAAGAAGATAATGGAACATTGACGCAGTGCGGTTATAAAGGTCAATATATAATTCTTTTGTATTGTCCCGCTGTTCGGGAACATATGAGCCGTCTTCGTAAACAACTTCAATATTGAATCTTTTTGCAAGCGCAACAATTGAATCTACGTAAGAAACTTTTTCCATTTCCATGTAGAATTTTACAATATCACCGCCGGCATGACAGCCGAAGCAGTAGTAAAGATTTTTTCCTTCTTCAATATGAAACGAAGCTGTCTTTTCGTGATGGAACGGACAGCAGCCCCACCAGGCGCTTCCTTTTTTTTCCATGCGGGTATAATCATTTACAACGCTGACTAAATCACAGCCTGCAAGAGCATCAATTGTCTGTCTTGAAATACGACCAGCCATTAATTATTTGCGTCTCTCTTTGTGCGGAATTCATTTGTAGCTTTATTATGTGCTTCAAGAGAACTTGAGAATGTATGACGGCCGGCGTTGACATCAGTCAATGTAAAGTAAAGATAATTGTTTTTTTCTGGATTGGCTGCAGCCCTGATTGCAGTAATGCCAGGATTGCTTATCGGTCCAGGTGGAAGTCCCGGGTACTTATAAGTATTGTATGCACTTGTTGATTCAAGGTCAGAAAAATAAATTCTGTCTGGATGCGGTTTGTGATTGATTTCTGTAATGATGTATTCAACTGTTGCGCACGACTGAAGCGGCATATTAATACTGAGTCTGTTTTTGAAAACGCCTGCAATTGAACTGGCTTCTTCTTTTACACGGTATTCACGTTCAATGATTGAAGCAAGAATCATAAGATCATAGAAATCTGATTTGTTCTGAATACCATCAGTTTCTTTATACGATGTGATGTTCTTCATTAAATTGTCAATCATAAGACCGATGATTTTTTCAGAATCATAGCTTAAAGGAATGTTATAAGTATCTGGATAAAGGAATCCTTCAACTGAATCAGCCTTTATTTTAAGACCGTGTGCTTCAAAAATTTTTCTTCCTTCGCATGCAGCAACCTGTTCAAAATCGTCCACGTTTTTTAGACCTGCAGTTCTGAGGCGTTCTGCTACCTTTGTAATTGTAAGACCTTCAGGAATTACAACATCTACGGACTTTTCTTTTCCTGTACAGATTACAGAAAAAATTTCTGCAAGATCCATTTCAGGTGAAAGTTCGTAATAACCGGTCTGAATTTTAAATACTGAAGAATCTTTTCCGGTAAAGAAAGCGCCCGCTTTTGGATAACGTGCAAACATATAGAAGATGTCAGCATTTTTAATCAGACCGAGGTCTTTTAATTCTTTACCGACAGCTTTTGCAGACATTCCGTTCTTAACTTCAAAATCAACAGTCTGAAGGTTTTCAGAATCTTTTGAAGCAACACTCTTTGAGTTAACTTTGACATAACCAAAACCACCTGCAACAATTCCTGCAAGCAGAACAACAATAATTAACAAAATGACAGGGAGTTTTTTCTTCATTTTAGGAATGTCCTTTATATTAGATTTCAACTTCTGTACCTTCAATGGCAAGTTCAACTTCTACTTTATTTTGAGAAATATAGCTTGAATACCATTTTGCGGCACTTAAAATTGAATTGAGTTTTTTATCATCATAAGTAGGTTCATGATGGAAAAGATAAACCTTTTTAATATTCATCTTGCAAGCAAAGTCAATTGCATAACAGAATGCTGAGTGTCCCCATTTTTCTTTTGACTGAGCTTCTTCCAGTGTATACTGGGAATCGAGAACGACAACATCAGCGTCTTTGAATACCGCTTCAAGATGCTGTTCATTTACATCTGACATATCCATAAGTTCAATGTCAGTTGCATAAACAAATTTCTTTGAGCCTTCTACAAACGAATACGAGAATGAATCGCCCGGATGACTTACACCGCAGCTTGTAACCTGAATGCCGTCAATTGTGTAAGTAGTTCCAGGTTCCATTGTATGGAAATAAAAGTTGCGAGAAAAATTTTCCCATAACACAGGGAATAATTTAGTCGAAGGCATCTGCATTGCAAGATAGTCTTTGGCATTCTCGAACGGAGAATAAATATCTAAAGTTAGATTAGGATTGTAGGCAAAATCAAAAAATGGAAAACCGCAGATATGATCCCAGTGAAAGTGAGAAAAGAATAATGAAAAATGATTATCTTCAGGAATTGTAGAGTTTCTTCCCATCACGCGGATGCCTGAACCTGCATCAAGAATGATTTCTTTTTTATCATCTGTTACAAGCTGAATACAAGGTGAATTTCCACCGACAGTTCCGTAAATCCAGTCCGGAAGATTTGCAATAAATCTTTCACGCGAATCAAACGATTCAAGGTCCTTTGGTGTAATGCGCTGAATGCAGGCATTAATCTTTGCCTGAATCTGAGATGATAAAATCGGGCTTGGAATTGATCCCCTTACTCCCCAAAAATGGATTTTCAAAATCTTCTCCCGCGCTGCCTTTTGACAGCAAAAAAACTTTTTTATCTTGTTATAGGTTTATTGTGAACATACATGTAACGCTGTTCATCAATTTCATCTTTTGAATGAACCGGACCTTCATTGATTCCGGGACAGTATTTTTTTTCTTCGTCCCAGGAACGACGATCCTGAATTATATGTGACCAGAAAGGATATGTTGAACATTGAACCGGGCGGGCGCCATAAGCTGAACAGCCACATTCCTTATTCCAGAAAATGCAGTCGTAGTTTTTTAATTCAATTAAAGCAAGAGCCTCTTTCCCTTCGTAATATCCAACCCATCGGCAATACTTGTCAATAAATTCTTCTTTGGAAAGTTTAAACCAATCACAAAGTCTTGTCAAATCCATTTCGGACAGATAAACAAAACCGGGAACTTTTCTGCAGCAGTCAGAACACTTGTTGCATTCAAAATGAAGGCCGTTATCGTAAAAACATTCCATAAGTCAAACTCCAGAAAGATTAAATACTGATTCGATTTAATATTGATTCGTTTAATACTCGTCCGATTAAACCAAAAGAAATATTACGGGGATAAAAAAAAGGTGTTATAAAGTAAGTCTTATAAAAAACACACTTTGTAACACCTTTAATATTGGGGAGTGAAGGATTCGGACCTACGAAGGCTAAGCCAACAGATTTACAGTCTGCCCCCTTTGACCACTCGGGAAACTCCCCGACTTAAAGCTACTTGTAGGATTCGGACCCACGACCCCGAGATTACAAATCACGTGCTCTACCAGCTGAGCTAAAGTAGCATGTAGTTGATGTTTGTACTTTATAGGAATTACGAATTTGTGTCAACACCTTTACACAAAAAAATCCGAAAAAAGTTCATTTTTTTTAATGCCTGAAATTTTCAGAACAGATTTTTTTTTAATGCCTGTAGAATGGAATGTACTTTTTGTTTGCTACAATTTTCCAGGTATAATTTTCTTTAACATGAAGTGCCGCACTCTGAACAAGATCATCGTAGAAATGAGGATTTTTTTCTTTATTGCCGACAATTTCATCAATGACAGAAAGAAGCACATCACTGTTATTCGGAGAATAGGTAAAGCCGCTTTTTCCGTTTACGATTTTCTTTAATCCGCCCGTTGCATGTGCTACAGGAATTGTTCCGTAAATCTGGGCAATAAAATCTTCAAGGCCGCAAGGTTCAAATTCTGAAGGGAACAGAGCAAAATCACCACAGGCTGTACAAAGACGTGCAAGGCTTCTTTCATAACCGCAAAGGTAAACAATTTTTCCGGGATACTGTGCTGCTTTTTTAGAAAGCTCGTCCTGAAGGAACTGCTCACCCTGCCCGTTTATAATAAGGCGCACGTTTGAATGTTTTGCAAAAAGCTTATCAATCAGATCAAGAATGACAAGGATTCCTTTTTGGCGGACAAGACGGCCGTGAAAGGAAATGTAAATATTTTTATTTAAAGGATCTGGTTCCAGAAAGCCTGACTGTCTGATTGATTCTGCGCCGATTGAAAGTTCGCAATTTCCTTCTGAGGCAAAACTGTTTATGAAATAGCTGCGGCATTTGTATTTTCCGGAGAGATCTTTATTAACAGGAGAAAACTCAAAAGGCAGAAGAGAAACATTTTTGTTTTCAGGTGAATAACGGTTTATATCGATTCCGTTTGTAATGCCTTCGATAGAAACATTTCTCTGACAGAACGCTTCTGAAAGTCCGTCAGTATTGTGATTATTAACGTCAAGAAGTTCTTTTGCATAATCATACGATACTGTCGAAAGCTTTGCGTAATTTATTGCAAGAAGATATGGTTCAACGCGCTGACCGTTAAGGCTTGAAGCAATGACATCACCCGGAAGCTCTGTATAGCTTTCGGCCTGTGCAAAATCACAGAATTCATGATGGTATGCAGGACCTGCATTGTGGATTGTCACAACCATTTTAGTTTTATTAAAAACCTGGCTGTAAAGAACCTTCGCAATTGCAGGAAAAGAAGCAACACAGGCATCGTGACAGTGAATTACATCCGGCACATCCCTGAAGTTCTGAGCATAAACACAGACTGCTTTCTGAAAAAGCACATCAAGCAGAAGAGAATCCTTATACCCGGTTCCTATCTGACCATCCGGAAATTTTTCAAGATCCTTGCGGTTATAGGTGTAAACATTATTTTTTTCTTTATAGACATCTGCTTTTACAAAGATTACCTGAACCTTTTTGCAAATTCCTTTTGCAAAACTTACAGAATAATTCTGTCCGTTGCAGGGAATTTCAAAAGTTCCTTCAAGCTCTTCATAATCAGAAATTTTTGAAAAATCAGTACATCCGTATTCAGGAATAAAAAGAGTAATTTTATTAGCTTCTGAAAGTTCTTCAGACAGAGAGCACACGACGTTTTTTACCCCGCCGGCTTCGGCAATGCCGTCATATTCCCTGGAAATCATCCAGATTTTCATAACGAAATCCTTATTTAACCAGGTCGGTGCGGAGAACTTTTGCACCGTCGAGATAAGCGAATTTAAGTGATTTCTGCTCTCCGAAATATCCTGTAATGAGGACACGGATAACTTTTTCAAGTCCGCCCCGAATGTAAGCTTCCTGTGTGCAGAACAAAGGTACTGAACTCAAATCATAAGGAAGATCATCTTTTCCGAGGCGCAGGGCTGTTGCAGGATTTAATACATCCAGGTCTTTAGTTAGACTAAACTGAATTGTAACAAAGTCTTCAAGCTTAAGATTGTTTGCTTCAATGATTTCTTTTACAACTCTGACAGTCTGAGACTGAATTGATTCTTTTGTATTTTCCGCAGTAACTGCACCGCGGACAGCGCTAAGTCGTTCCATAAAAATATCCTGATATTTTGATATAAATATTTTAATTCTGTGCGTAAATTGCTTTTAAAGTTTCATTAAGGTCTTTCGAAGATTTTAAAAGATCTGTAAGTTCACTGTAATCTTTTAATACTTTTCCGAACTTTTCAAGCTTGTTGAGATTCTTTGTATTTTCTGCAATTTCTTTTGCCTGACCTTCAGACAGCTTCATAATCTGTGTCTGAACATCAGCCATATAAGTATCGTAAAGCTGTTTTGCAGTTGTATAAAGTTTATAGTCAGGAAGCTTTGCATTTGAAATTACAAGGGAATTAAGAGTAAAGCCAGTTTCAGAGAAAGTTCGTGCAACATCATCGGCAATTGCATCAAGGTCAATAAGTTTGTCGCCTGGAGTTCCTGTGTAGAATCTCAAAACCCTGAGGTTGATTTTGTCTGCAAGGTTTTCAGAAAGCTCAAGGTATTTTGCGTTAAGATCAGAATCAGTTGCAATGTCGGATTCTTTTACAAGCTCTACAAACTGTGAAGGCTCTGCCCTCAGTTCCATGCTTACAGTAAAGGAATATTTAAAAGAAGGATTTTCTTTATGAACTTTTGAATAAACATCGCCGCCGGGAAGTTCACCTGATTTAGTTGTTTTATATGTATAAGGTTTGTTTGTAAAACATCTGAGGCTTGAGTTTGTAGGAATGAGCGCCTGCCAGTTCCACTGAAATTTTCCGGGAACTACAGGATTATTTGAAACCCCGTTTGTTTTTGAAATGAAAACACCGATTGTGTCTTTTTTAAGATGTAATGGAGTATATCCGAAGTAAAATGCTGTTCCTGCAGCAAGTACTAAAATAATGGTAAACCATACAAATCTGCGAGTTTTCTTTTTCATTCCGTTTCCCCTTGACGAATTAAAAAATCAATTTTATATAATATTTGATGATACCTAATAATAAAGCAGACTTCAAGACCAAAAAAATTGTTTACAAAAAAAATTCAATGGTCTACTTTTTTTACCAAATTGTAATTCGCATGTCAGTTTTCCTGTTTCTTATCCTTTCAGGAATTCTTATGCTTTATTTTGTAGGAAATTATCAGGACTTTCTTGATTCAACTCAGAAGCTTATCTTGAATCTGACCGCAATTCTGTCTGTAACTACTGCACTTTTTCTTTTTCTCGGATTCATACTGAACTTCGTAACCTTTTTTAGACTCAGAAGAAAGGTTACTCATTTAGTAATTTATTCCGTGATTTATTTTTTAATGCTTGTAGTTTCTGTAGTAACATTTGTACTTTCTCGAAGCGTATTGTTACTGTCTAATGGTTTGTGATTCTTTCTTCTTTTCTTCTTCTTTTTTGAAGGAACATTTTCTCCTTCAGTTTTTTTAGAAGCCTCACCTTTATTCTGAATTGACGGCTTTTTAGGAATTCTGATTGAAACTCCGATTTCGCGCAGAGAAGTTCTGATAGCAAATTCGAGTTCAGTGCGTTGAGGATTCATCGGAAGGACAAAGTTTCGGCATTCAGTCCAAGTCTTTACGTACAGTTCGCCGACAGAACTTTCTGATGTAATTTCCTTCTGCCAGTCTGTAAGAGTAAGGATAAAATCTTTGATTAAGAAAACAAGCTTTCGGCCGAGGCGAACGTCTTTGTCTTTCTGTACAAGTTCATCAAGCTCTTTAAGATGAATAAAATAGCTGCTTTCAAAATCCTTATTCTCGTACATCATTGCACTTGCAGCCGGCTGCAAAGCCATGTAAAGGTCTGTCTTTAGACATTCGGATATGATTTCAAAGGAATAACCGCTGTTGATGATTTTATGCATTTCCTCTGTAAGGCGTGACGGAGAAACCGGTGCTAAAAGATGCGCTGAACTTCTGATTTTGCGTCTTAAAGCCCAAGACATCTGACAGCCTGTTGTAGAGGAATATTTGATTGCACGGAGCATGCGCACAGGATCTTCAACGAAAATGGTATCAATAGGAATGACGGGCTTTAAAATTCCCTTTTTAATGTCACGGACACCGCCGACATAGTCAATTACCTGTTCCTGAATCGGGTCGTAATACAAAGCATTGATTGTAAAATCGCGGCGCATTACATCTTCGTCGATAGTACCGAAGTCGTTTCCGACAGAGCCGTCAGCATTTGAACGGAATGTACTTACTTCAAAAATCTTGAGGCCGAAAATGACATGCACGAGACGGAATCTTCTTCCGATTATGCGGGAATTTCTGAATATTCTTTTGATTTTAGACGGAGTCGCATCTGTTACGATATCAAAATCTTTCGGACTTCTTCCAACAAGAAGGTCACGAACAGCGCCGCCGACAATGTAGGCAGTAAATCCGTTGTCCTTTAATCTCTGAACAATGCGTAAAGCATCCGGGTCGATTTTATAAAGCGAGATGCAGTGTTCGTCTTTTGTATATACAACCGCTTTTTTTACAGGGCGGCCTTTTTCGTCTTTTCCATATCGATATAGCACAATGGTAGAAATATAAAGGAGATGGGGTAAATAATCAATATAATGGTAATAACCGGCGATGGTGGTAATACCTACAAACAGCGTTCGATGTGATTGTAATGAATTGAAATATAGTACCAATAACGCTTCCGCGTGTGTCCGTCTGAGCCTCGATGAGGAGCGTAAATGGTATCCGACTCGCCTTCGGCTCGCGAACGCTCCAAATCTGCGTTCAGCCGGCTCACCCGCTCACGCGCTGTTGGTATTAATATCAATTGATTGTAATACCCTTCGAACGCTTTGTTGGTTTACGGGGCATTGTGGGTAATACGAATGATTGTTTTTACACCAGCAGCGGTATTTCTACCAGTTGTGCGTTTGGGCGGGTGTTGGTAATAACCGGCGATGGTGGTAATACCCTCAAATAGCGTTCGAGGTGATTGTAATGAATTGAAATATAGTACCAGTAACGCTTACGAAAGTGTACTCGCATAATCCTCGATGAGAAACGTAAGTAGAACTTTGACTCGCTCCGCTCGCAACGTTTCAAATCTGCGGTTATGCGGCACACTTTCTCACGCGTTTTTCGTATTAAGCTCAATTGATTGTAATACGCTTCGAACGCTTTGAATCACGTTCATCTGCGGTTATTTACGGTTAATCCCGCAGTCAAAATCACACGCTAGGATAAAATCAGCATCACGCGCTGTTATTTCTACCGGGATTTTTGAATCAAAATTCTTTTTTGAGCACACGTTTGAAAGACTCGGAAAACCTGTTTTTCTGAAAAGTTCACTTTCCCACTCCAGGCCTTTTGATTCTATGCGGCCGGCGTTGTTTGAAGCAGATGTATGCATTACAGAGATTGGAGAACTGAGCGTTCTTGGAAGCAATTTGATTGTGCTGTCTTTTTTTAAAAGCGTTAATATCTGGCATTCTGTAAGCCATGCGTCCGGGGCAAGGCAGCTTGAAAAAAGGTCGTAGATAGCCAAAAGGTGATCGAGCCTTCCTCCGCTTCCGCCGATTAAGGTTACGCGCGTATTCTCAGCTTTTATTTTTGATGCAAGGATTAAGGCAAGTTCTGTGTCTGTAAAATCTTTGTACGGGTTGAATTTTTCAACCTGCGCAGTCTTTGAAAATTCCTTTAAGAGCTTTTTGTTTTTAAGGGAATCCATATCGCCTAAAACTGCATCAGGCAAAAGATCGAGTTTATTGAAATTCTTCTGAAAATCAGAAAGCGCTTCAAGTCCTGAATCTGCTGCGATTATGTAATCTGGCTTTGGGGAATTTTTGAAGTACAGTACACAGTTTTTGGGCGCTGGTGAAATTCCTCCTGTAAAAACAAGTATGTGAGAAGCTTTTTTTTCGGGAACTTTTATAGACTTAAAATCGTAATTTAAACTATAATTTGATTCAGATTTTTTAAGCGAAAACAGATTTTTCAAATTGAACATATACAGACTATAACATGAATAAGATAAAAATTCCTGACGAATTAAAGAAAATGAACGAAATTTTTTCTCAGAACGGCTTTGAAGCTTACCTAGTAGGCGGAGCCGTGCGCGACATGCTTTTAGGGAAAAAAGCCGACGACTGGGATGTAACGACAAACGCAAAGCCTGAAGAAGTTATGAAAATCTTCAGACGCGTAATCCCGACCGGAATCGATCACGGAACTGTCACAGTTCACTTTTCAGGACAGGAAATCGAAGTTACCACATTCCGCACAGAAAGCGATTACTCAGACGGGCGCCACCCTGACAAGGTTGAATATGCCGGCCACATCGAAGAAGACTTAAGCCGCCGTGACTTTACGATGAATGCAATTGCCGCAAGCCTTGAAGACGGCCACATCGTTGACCCGTACGGCGGCGTTGAAGACTTAAAAAAAGGCATCATCCGAACCGTCGGAATTCCTCACGAACGCTTTATGGAAGACGGTTTACGTCCTGTAAGAGCCCTCAGATTTGCTTCAAAACTGCAATTTAGTATAGAAAAAGATACATATTCAGAAATATTTGAAGAAAATGTGCAGAAAAAGATCGCTTCTATCTCTGTTGAACGATTCCGTGATGAACTTATGAAAATGATGGCTTCTCCAAAGCCAAGTGTGGGTTTAAAGATGATGGAAGAAACCGGCGTCTTAAAAATCTTTATGGATGAACTTTCTGTATGCCGCGGATGCATTCAGAAGGACGACAGAGGCTACCACATTTTTGACGTAATGGACCACAACATCTATGCCTGTGACGGAGCGCCGAAAGAAAAGCCTCTTTTACGTCTTGCTGCATTCCTTCACGACTGTGGAAAACCTGCATCTAAAGTTGAAAGAACTGTTGAAGGTCACAAAATTAATAACTTTTACAACCACGAAAAATACTCAGTAGAAATTGCACGTTCCCTTATGACCAAGCTCAAGTTCAGCAATGCAGAAATTGATTACGTATGCCACTTAATCGAAAACCATATGTTCCATTATGAATCCAGCTGGAGTGATGCTGCGGTAAGAAGATTCATCGTAAGGGTCGGGCTTGATTCCTTTGATGACTTAATTGATCTTCGCCTTGCAGACATGTACGGAAAATACAACGCAGACGTCCGCCTCCATAACAGTGCCGGCTGTGCAAATCTTGTAGAACTTACTGATCGCGTAAAAGCACTTGCCGCCCAGTCATGTGCATTAAGCTTAAAGGATTTGAAGGTAAACGGAAAAGACTTAATCGCAGAAGGAATTCCTGCAGATAAAAAGCTTGGCAAGATTCTGAACGAACTTTTTCAGACAGTTCTTGATGATCCTGAAATGAACGACAGAGAAAAACTTTTGAAGCTTGCAAAAAAGCTGGCCAATTGACAGTCAGTGCCGATGTGCTGGTATTAATTTTTGTCGGTATCAGAAAAAAATTAAGGCTTAATGACAAGTTATTTTGTCATTAAGCCTTTTTAGCTTTAATTTACATTGAAAAGTTAACAGTAAATGTATTTATTTTAACATTAAATCTTCATATTCATTACATCGCGAACTTCAGTAAGTGTCTGAATACCGATTTCGCGTGCTTTTTCTGCACCTTTAAGAAGAACCTGTCTGATGTATTCAGGATCCTGTTCGAGGCGTGCTCTTTCTGTACGCAGCGGACGAAGCTTTTCGTTGAGTGCTTCTGTAAGTGTGTTCTTGAGCATTCCGCCGCCACCCTCACCAATTCTTGCAGCAATTGCAGAAGGTTCTTCGCCTGTACAAAGGCTTATAAGCATAAGAAGGTTTGCAACTTCAGGGCGGTTTACTGGGTCGTAAGTAATGTTACGGTCCTGGTCAGTTTTTGCCTTTTTGATCATTTTTGCTGTTTCATCTTCTGTTGCAGAAAGCATGATGGCATTGTTTCTTGACTTTGACATTTTCTGACTTCCATCAAGGCCGAGAATCATAGGTGTCTTAGAAAGCAAAGCCTGTGGTTCAGGGAATACAGGTTCTTTTCCCATATCTAGACAGAACTTCTTGTTAAAGCGGCTTGCAATTGTACGAGTCATTTCAAGGTGCGGCAGCTGATCTTTTCCTACAGGAACGATGTTTCCTTTACAGAAAAGAATGTCACATGCCTGATGAACAGGATATGTATACATTCCGGCATTTACGTTTTTAAGACCGGCACTTTCAATTTCTTCCTTTACAGTAGGATTGCGGCTGAGTTCTGCGTTTGATACAAGTGTAAGGAATGGAATCATAAGCTGGTTACATTCAGGAACATAGCTGTGAGGATAAATGATTACGTCCTGTTTTTCAGGATTGAGGCCGGCTGCAAGGTAATCGATTACAAGTTCTTTTGTGTTCTGGCTGATCTTGTCGAATGCATCGTGGTCTGTCAAAACCTGATAGTCAGCGATAAGAATCATTGTAGGTACGTTAAGGTTTGCAAGGCGAACACGGTTCTGAAGAGATCCGAAGTAATGACCGATGTGAAGGCGTCCTGTAGGTCTGTCACCTGTAAGTACGCGGTATTTTTTTGGATTTACGAGAAGGTCAGCCTCAATTTTCTTAGATCTTTCAAGTGCTGCTTCAAAACTTTTGTTAATATCTGAATATTCGATTTCTGCCATATAATTCCTCACACATATATATATATTTAATACCCACAAACGCTGACACAGATGTACTCACGAAATCCTCGATGAGGATCGTAAGTGGTATCCGACTCGCCTTTGGCTCGCGAACGCTCCAAATCTGCGGTTTCGTGGCACATCTGCTCCCGCTTTTGTATGTATTAATATTTATCTTTGTAAAACATATATGGCAGTAACTATATCCACTGTCTACCACATAAGTGTTGAACAATCATCAAGATAAAAAAATACATCAATACCCACAAACGCTGACACAGATGTACTCACGAAATCCTCGATGAGGATCGTA
>SAMEA3663208__coassemble_170_pt1 | contig 30273 bp, 28 predicted proteins | sample SAMEA3663208__metabat2_high_PE_016 | metagenome-assembled genome bin SAMEA3663208 (sample SAMEA3663208) | pig gut metagenome | biome: pig gut; feature: pig-associated habitat; material: faeces | place: China | collected 2013
GCGGGGGCAGGACTCGAACCTGCGGCCTCCGGGTTATGAGCCCGACGAGCTGCCAGCTGCTCTACCCCGCGTCGTGTTTGAACAATATACTCAATATCCCCAAAAAGGTCAACACATTGCGAGCAGAAAATTGCGAAATTTTCAAAACTTTTCTATTTATTACTAGCAATTTCGTTTGTGGCTTCCTGAATCATTTTCAATTCCTACTCGTAGCCTGGATGAAAATTTGTCTGTCATGAATTTTTATGAATTCTAAAATAATTTTACCCCAGAATTCTGCTTTATTCATTTTCGAATAATACAAACCAATAACTTATCAAAAAATTCACCAAAAATTCTTCTAAAAACTCCAGTGTAAAAAAAATACGATTTTTATAACTATTCGGAATTTACTTGCAATAATTATTTTTCCATCAAACTTTTGTAAAAAAAACAGTACGAAATTGATATCAACGATTTAAAAACCCGTGATAAATTCAAACCATAGTTACTGATAAACACGTAACGAAATGCGCATTTCAAACGAGAGATTTATCAAGAAAATAGAGGAAGGAAAAAAATGAAAAAAATCGGAACAAAAATCGTAACAGTATTGGCTGCATGTGCAGCACTCGTATTGGCTAGCTGTGCTCAGCCATCTACATCAGGATCAGGTGCTGGAGCTACAGATCTTGGAGATACAGGTGCTGGTGCAGGAACAGTAGTTGAAGTTTGGTCTGGTACACAGGTAATGTCTTGGGAAAAAAATGGCCCAGAAGTTTCACATGATAAATTTGATGCAGAAATGAAATCATTGAGAGTAACATTTAAAGATGCTGAAGATGGAGCTTGTTTTAAGGTAACAGTTTCTGATCCTTGGACAGAAGGTATCGTAAAATCAGCAGAGGGTGGAAGTGTTGCAGCTGATAATGGTGTTAATGGTTTCACAGGAAATGGAACTGTAACAATTACATTTAACGATGGAATCGTTGCAAAGATCCTTGGTGATAATGGTACAACTGGTTGGGGTGGATTAACATTCCAGGGTCAGAAATGTACAATTACAAAACTTGAAATGATTAAATAATTAAAATCTTTAGTTTTCAACACATTCCCCTAGGTGCAAACGCTTAACACACACCGCCTGCACCCTGGGGAATTACTTTTACTTGCCAGGCTAATCAGTCTGGCTTATCATTTAATACCGAGAGGTTATATGAAATACACAAACACTATTAAAAAGATTTCTACAGTGATCGCAGCATCAGCAGCTGCTCTTTTGATTGCATCATGTGGAAAAGTTAAAGAAGAACAGTTCGGTATCGGTTCCCCAACTTCATCAAGCTACACAGACGATGATCTTGTATGGGTAGAAAACTTCGATCAGAAAAAACTTGATACAGACAACTGGATGTATGAAGTTCATTATCCAGGCTGGGTTAACAGTGAACTCCAGTCTTATGTAGTTTCAGACGACAATATTTACCTTAAAGACGGCAAGCTTATCATTCAGCCTCTTAAAATTGGTAATTCATATACATCAGGTAGAATTAACACATTGGGTAAAAAAGAATTTACTTACGGAAGATTCGAAGCCCGCTTAAAGGTTCCAAGGGGAAAAGGATTTCTTCCTGCATTCTGGATGATGCCTGCAGACGAAAGTTTCTACGGACAGTGGCCAAAATGCGGTGAAATCGACATCATGGAAGTTCTTGGTGACAACGTTAACAAAGTATACGGTTCACTTCACTTTGGTGAACCACATACTCAGAAACAGGGATCTGCTCAGATTTTTGAAGGAAACTTCGCAGACGACTTTCACATCTTTGCAGTTGAATGGGAACCAGACGAAATGCGTTTCTATGTTGACGACAGATGTTATTACAAAACAAGCGAATGGTTTACAAAGAGAAGCGGCTTCGGTGAAGTTTCATACCCTGCACCTTATGACCAGCCATTCTACATCATTCTTAACGTAGCAGTCGGCGGTAACTGGCCAGGAAATCCTGACGAGTTCACAACCTTCGATGAGCAGGCTCAGATGGTTGTAGACTATGTAAAGGTTTACCAGAAAAAAGAATACAACTCAGATGTTAAAAAGCCTGAAGTTGCAGTTTCAAAAATGCAGGTTAAAGAAGGAAACATTGCTTCTAACCTTGGTAGTCGCTGGATGCTTCACCTTGAACCAGACGGAAAAGCAACTGCTGATCTTACTGACAACGGTTTGACTGTAAGAACAACAGAACAGGGTAATGCAGATTATTCAGTTCAGCTCGTTCAGTCTTACATTCAGATGGTACAGGGCGAAACTTACAAATATACATTTGATGCATGGGCAGATGAACCTCGCACAATCAAGACTGCAGTAACTCTTCCTAACAACAGCTGGAAGCGTTCTTTCGGTGATGTTCGTGTAGCTCTTGATACAAGAAAGAAAACTTATACATACACATTTACAAACGAAGAAGTTTCAGACGAAAATGCTCGTCTCGAATTTCAGCTTGGTGCTACAGATTCAACTGCTACTGTTTACATTCAGAACATTAAGCTTGAACACGTAAAGAACGCAGGTCCTGTTAACAAACATCCTGCTCTTCCAGACGGAAACTTGATTTACAATGGTCAGTTCCAGGAAGGCGAAAAGCGTATGGGTAACTGGACAGTTGAAGCAATGGACGGAGCAAAAGTTTATGCTACAAACGAAAAGAAAGTTCGTCAGCTCAAGGCCGAAGTTCCTGCAAACTGTGACAGTGCCGACAAAGTTAAAGTAATCCAGAAAGGAATTAAACTTACACCATTAAGCGAAAACACAGTTAAGCTCGAAGCTGCTTCTACCGTTCCTGGAAAAATCCAGATCAAGTGCGGTAATGCAGTAAACGAAATTGAACTTACATCTTCAATGGAAAAATATGAAATTAACTTCATCGCTCCAAAAGATAATAAAGAAGTTTCATTCGAAATGCTCCTCGGAATTCCAGGAAGCGTTGTAACTGTTGATAATGTTTCACTTAAAGAAAACATTCTTGTTCAGAACGGAAACTTTGACAAGAAAATGATTTCTTACGAAGTATATGCTCATTCAGATGCTGTTGAAGAACACGAAGTTGATGAAGGTCAGGCTGATAAGTTCTGTGCCGTAACAATCGACAAGACTGGTAATCAGGACTGGATGATTCAGCTTATGCAGCGCAACATTGATCTTGAAGAAGGAAAAACTTACAAGCTTACATTCAAGGCAAAATGTGATATTAAACGTGATATCATGATGGCATTGCAGAGAGATGGTCTTCAGGATAATGACTGGACTCCATATTCAGGTCAGCCAACATTTGCAGTTTCAAATGAATGGAAAACTTACGAACATGAGTTCACAATGGCTCATCCGTCAGATTCTAAGGTTATTCTTACATTCTCAATGGGTGCAGTTAATCAGACTTCAATCAACAGACGTCATACAGTATGTTTCGATGACATCTCATTGGTTGAAGTAAAATAGAAATTACTGAACAGTAAACTTTTCGGCCTGATGTTTGATGCGGTATTGCATCGGAGTCAGGCCGATGTTTTTTTTGAAAATCTTTGTAAAATAGCTGTGGGAATTAAACGAAAGACTTTCTGCAATTTCTGCATACGAAAGTTCTGTATAAGTAAGCATGCTGCAGGCTTCGTCAATGCGTACTTGTTCAATGTAAGAAACAAGGGTCTGTCCTGTTTCCTTTTTGAAAAGTGTACTCAAATATTTTTCGCTTAATCCCAGATATGTGGCAATATCTGCAACTTTAATCTGTTCCTGATAATGGCTTGTGATGTAATCAATAGATTTTCGGATATAAAGTGACGAACCGGAATTCTTTTTCAAATCACGCATTGTTTTTGCAAATGTCAAAACCATTTCGTGATGAAGTGCTTCTACGTCTTCTTTTTCCCAGAGCTTGTCCATTTTGCGGATAAAAACATCACTCATGGTGTAGGCTGTTTCTTTTGGTAAGCCGCCTTCGATGCAGAAACGGACAATCAGAGCTGTTGCAACGACAAAGTGGTATTTAATGTTTCGCATTTTGTCGTCAGAAAGAACGCCCTGTCCTTTAACTACCAGTTTTGGTTTGCTAGCTTCGAGTTCTTCGATGTTTCCCTGTTTTACGAGATCGTAAAAGTGCATTTCATTTTTGTAGGAAAGATGAAATTCCCCTTTTACAAAAGCATCGTGTTTTGAGTTTGCGTAGTCCTCTTTTGAAGAGGTTGTTTTTGTTTTGTCAGCCATTATTGTTATTTTAGCACGGTTTTTTTGAATTTTGTAAATTGTTTTTATAAAAGTTTGTTCAAAATTGACCTTGGTTAAAATATTCAGTATTATTAAAAACCATGACAAAGTCTATAATAATAGAACATAAATCCATACGAGGAGAAATAAATTGTTTAAGATCTTAGAAAAAAAACAGCTTTCTGAAAATGTTTTTTTCATGCGTGTTGAAGCACCTGAAATCGCACGTAACCGTAAAGCTGGCCAGTTTGTAATCATTCAGGTTGAAGCTGAATTTGGTGAAAGAATTCCTCTTACAATTGCAGATGCAAATGCAGAAGAAGGATGGATTGCTCTTGCTTTCCAGCCAGTTGGTGCATCTACTTTCAAACTTTCTTTAATGAAAGAAGGTGATTATCTTCCTACAGTTTTAGGACCATTGGGTAATCCTTCTAAAATCGAAAAATATGACAATCCTGTAATGATCGTTGGTGGTGGTTTCGGTGTTGCTCCTTGTTATCCAATCGTAAAGGCTCACAAAGCTATCGGTAACAAAGTAATCATGGTTATCGCTGCCCGCAATAAAGATCTTATTATCATGGAAGATGAAATGCGCGCTGCTGCAGATGAACTTATCATCATGACAGATGACGGTTCAGCTGGACGTCAGGGTGTTTCAACAATTCCTGTAAAAGAAGCATGTGAATCACAGTGTCCTCCTGCAGAAGTAATCGCAATCGGACCTCCTATCATGATGAAGTTCTGTGCTGCAACAACAAAACCTTACGGTGTAAAAACAACTGTTTCTTTGAATACAATCATGATCGACGGAACAGGTATGTGTGGTGGCTGTCGTGCAACTATCGGCGGAAAAACAAAGTTCGTTTGTGTTGACGGTCCTGAGTTTGATGCTCACGAAGTTGACTGGGACAACATGATGATGCGTATGAAGTCTTTCAAAGACCGCGAACAGGAAGACAATCACAAGTGCCGTATGCAGGCAGAAGCTGACAAGCTTGCAAAATAAGAGGAATATTATGGCAATTAACGTAACAGAAGAATTAAATAAAATTAATGATCTTATCAAGGCAAACGGTAAACTTTCTCCAAAAGACCGCAGTGCAATTCCACAGATGGAAATGCCAGCTCGTGATCCTAAAACTCGTGCACGCGAAATGTCAGAAGTTGCTCTCGGTTATTCTGCTGAACAGGCTGTTGTAGAAGCTAACCGCTGTTTGCAGTGTGCTAAACCTTTCTGTATGGAAGGCTGTCCTGTAAACATCAACATTCCAAAGTTCATCGGCGAAATCGCTAAAGGTGAATTTAAAGCAGCCGTTGATACAATTAAAGAAACTTCACTTCTTCCTGCAATCTGTGGTCGTGTTTGTCCACAGGAAAAACAGTGTCAGGGAAAATGTACTGTAGGTAAAGTTTACAAATCTGCAGAAAAAGCTGTTTCAATCGGTCGTCTCGAAAGATTCGTTGCTGACTGGGAAAGAGAAAACAATAAAGTTACTCCTCCAACTGTTGCTCCAAAAACAGGAAAGAAAGTTGCAATTATCGGTGCTGGTCCTGCAGGTCTTACAGTAGCTGCTGACTGTGCTCGTGCTGGTCACGAAGTTACAGTATTCGAAGCGTTCCACAAAGCCGGTGGTGTAATGATGTACGGAATTCCAGAATTCCGTCTTCCAAAGAAAATCGTTCAGGAAGAAATCAAGAACCTTGAAAAGATCGGAGTTAAGTTCGAATTGAACTTCCTTGTTGGTCGTACAAATACTTTGGAACAGATTCTATCAGAAAAAGGATTTGATGCAGCCTTCGTAGGAACTGGAGCAGGGTTACCAAAATTCCTTAACATCCCTGGAGAAAACCTTATCGGTGTATTCTCTGCAAACGAATATCTTACTCGTGCAAATCTCATGAAAGGTTACGATAAAGAACACGCTGCAACTCCAATCTACGAAGCAAAACATGTAGTAGTTTGTGGTGCTGGTAACGTAGCAATGGACGCTGCTCGTATGGCATTCCGTCTCGGTGCAGAAACTGTAGACGTTGTTTACCGCCGTACAAGAGCCGAAATGCCAGCTCGTCTTGAAGAAATCGGACACGCAGAAGAAGAAGGCGTAAACTTCAGATTCCTCGAAAACCCTGTAGAAGTACTTGGTGATGAAAACGGAAAAGTAGTTGGAGTTAAATGTCTTTCATATGAACTCGGTGAACCAGACGCTTCAGGCCGCCGTTCACCAGTTGCAATCCCAGGTTCAGAACACGACGTTCCATGTGATGCAATGATCGTAGCCCTCGGAAACGGTTCAAACCCACTTCTCGTTTCTACAACTCCAGGTCTTAACGCAGACAGCAAAGGCCACATCACAGTTGACGAAAAACAGGCAACAAGCCACGCAAAAGTATGGGCAGGTGGAGACATCGTTCTCGGTGCCGCAACTGTAATCCTCGCAATGGGTGAAGGTCGCAAGGCAGCAGCTAGCATTAATGAATATTTGGCTAAATAACGATATGTAGGTAATACCTGCAAAAAAAACAGCCGGAGCTCCCAACTCCGGCTGTTTTTTTTCGGGACGGTTCCTTGCGGGAGCACTGTCCATTTTTTTTGGTGTATGTATTAAATATTATTTTTTCTTATTCATTCTATCCTGGTAAGCCTTTTTTACAGCCTCGGCAAAGAGCCTATCCTGCGAATTCAGTTTCTGGATTGAGAATACTGGCTGACCGTCGGCTTCTGAAACGCGGTAAATCTTTCTTGGGTCTGCTTTGTATGCAGGGCTTGATTTTGCGTTTACCCACCAGTTGAGCACTGCAAGAATACAGGTGATGTATTTTACAACGTTTGCGTTTGTTGCAGTAACGTTATTTGTTTTCGATTTAGCATTCAGCAATACATCAAGTCGTTTTGAAACAGGACTTGTAATGTCAAAATGGTAGCAGTCCCAAGGATTATCAAGACCGCTGACTTTTCCGTTCGGCGGATCAACAAGCCCTATCAGGCGCGAAATATCAGAGAATGCCTTGAGCATAAACGAAACGCGTGTTGAAAGAAGAATGTATTTGTTGTCATTTACAGGGCGTTCAAGGAGTAACTGTTCAAAAGTGAAGTTTGGTAAGAACAGGTATTTTGTCTGCCAGTAAAGGTTAGTGATTGTCTTTTTACCAAGCTGTGTTGTCGGAAAATTCGGCTGAGTATATGTCTGGTTAACAAGGTTTTTCAATTCTTCAGCGTATTTTCTGTTGAAGTTGTCTTCGCGGTAAACCGGCCATTCATTCAAAATCTGAGTAATTGAATCTCTCTTGTCAGAAAGAAGCGGGTTTGATTTTTCGTTGAACTGCATGTTGTGACAGGCCATGAAGAAATCTTCAAGAATCTTGAGAAGTACAAGTGTAATCTGCAGCGGATTGTTTGGAGAAAGATAAAGGAATGGTTCTCCAAGTTCATAAAGCGGTTCAAAGTACGGATACATGTCAGGGAACTCTTCAAGGTGGAGGAATCCTGCCTGGGGGAACATCTGGTCGAGAAGCTTAAGACCTGTTTTAACCATGTCAGTTTTTTCTTCGACAGGTTTTGAAGCTTCTTCTTTTGCTTTATTTTCTGCTTCGATTTTTTTCTTTTCTGGAAGGAGAAGATCGAATTTTTTAAGATCAACAAATTTAAGGATAGCCGAAAGTTCCTGTGTAAAGAATTTTGGATAAGCACAGAATGGAGTTCCGACCATACGCATAAGCAAAGGATAAAGTCCGGCAATAACCTGTGAGTGAATGTAAACCCATTCTGTGATTGCCTGTTTAGAAAGCATCTGGAATTTATCTTTGTTTGCTTTTGGATATTTCATGATATCGTTGTAGATATCTTTGATCATCTGAGTAATTGTTGAGTCGCCGAGGAAATAAATAGTAATAACCTGTTTATAAACTGCTTTTACAAAAGGAACGAGTTCGCTTACAAGTGTTACTTTGTCTTTTGAATCAAGGTCAATATAACCAAGCTTGATGTCGCGAGTATTCCATGTGGCAACTTTACGAAGGAATTTGAACTTATTGTCACTTTCATTCGAAATCTTTGATTTGTAGGTATCAGGAGAGTTCTGAATCATTGTCTTAACGACTGTGATAAAGTTCTGGATATGGTCAATGTGATTTTTTAATGTAATTTCGCAGAAGCCTGGAAGAACTCTTTCTGTTCCGTCTTTAATAAAAGGACGGATAAAATTGAATACGCCGTAATTCTTTTTAATTCCATATTCAGCTGACATCATAAGACGGTCAATGAGCTGATTGTCTTTCTGAGAAATTGATGGCAAGTCGGCAACGTGTTTGATTTTTTTAGGTGCCGGTGCAGAGGCCTGTGCTTTTTTAGGATTTGGTGCAGAGGTAGAGGCGTTTGTGTTTCCGGCTGAAACTGAATAACTTGTGTGGCCTGTTGCCGGACTGTAAGCTCTGTGGTTTACAGCTTTTTTAGGGAGCTTTGAATAATCAATTGGTGCTGACTTTTCTGTAAATACTTCGCCACCCAATACTTTCTGCATTTTTGCAGCTTCTTCAGCATCAAGAACACCGATGTTCTTTCTTGTATTATCAAGAGTTCCTGGTTCGAACACCGCCTGCGGTGGTCTTTTTTTCATTCCTACATCATCTGCCATAAAAAAATCCTCTGCTCTATTATCGGCAAATTCTTAAAAAGAATTTAGTCATTGGTGCTGAACTCTCCTGCGGTAATGAATCTCTAAAGCCTTAACTGGCTGCGTTTAGCGATTCCCGGAAAGTCCTTCAGGACAATTTTATTTCCTTCAGAATCCAGAATAATTCCGTCAATTGTTCCGAAAACCGTGTAGTAAGTTGAATTTATTGCAATGAGATTTACGGATCTTGAAATAATATTTTTTGGTGTAAAGGTAAGGTCGACCATGCTTTCAACATCCTGAATAACCCAGCTCTGCGCAAGACCGAGATAGTGGGTAATATCAACAGGCGGCAAAGTTGTAAGTTTTCCTTCTACAAAAATTGCATTGTCGTTATAGGAATCTTTATCAACAGCATCAAGTGAAGTTGTCGAAAGTCTGAAGGCAATCTTCTTACCGTCAACTTCGCTGCAGGCAGTAATGTTTTCGCCCTTTGTAATGAACTTGTAATAAGCACGGTTTTCGAATAAGAAGCCGAAGCCTTTGTTTTCTGGGAATGCTTCAAGAAGATCGCCGTTTTTGAGAGTAAGGTTCATGCGTCCCGAAATCGGAGTAAAGGCATACCAGGTTGCAGAACAGCGGCGCATTGTCGGAGCCGGTTTAACGGAGAAGCATTCTGCAGATGCCGGGTCAGAAAATTTTCCGGCAAGTGCAAGTTCAACAGAAGGACGTACAGAGTCTCCTTTAACCTTGAACTTAACAGAAATGCGGTCCTGCGAATGGTTCCAGCCGATTCTGATGTAACGGGTTTTTGCAGTGCTGACACAAACCGCTTTTTCAAGCTTCTTCGGAATAAGGTGAAGTCTCATTCCCAAAAAAATGCGGTAAACATATTTACAGTTGTTCTTTTTGTTCCAGAGTGAAACTTCGGCCATGTTGACAATCTTGTTATCGAAAATATCAATTGAGCCAAGGTAATCGCCAAAACTGAAGGTGTAAATCAAACGCGGACGGATTCTTAATCGTGTAAAAAATGAAGGTAAAGGAATTCCGATGAAGGGTGCGCGAACTCCGTGAATGTCCAGGCTTTCTGGGAGAGTATCAAATGTACCGAATACAGGGCGGCCGTTCTGAATGATTGAAGCCGGCGCCTTTTTTACTTCTCTTTTATACATTTTTGTTATCCTGACTATCAATATAATATCCCGGAGATACTACATCAATACAAACATGATTTAATTTTTCAAGAAGTCCTGCGCCTTGAGAATTCTTGAGAGTGCCTTCAACTTCCACGTAAAAATAATATTGCCATGGAATATTTTTTACCGGATGGCTTTTAAGTGAACGCATGTTGTAGCCTGAGTCCCCGAAGGCAGAAACTGCTTTTGCAAGTGAACCCGGAATGTTTTTAACGGTAAACATAACGATTGAAATGACATTTTCTGTAACGACAGTTTCTGGTTCTTCTTTAGAGAATACAAGAAAGCGGGTTGTATTCTGGTCATTCGAATTGATTGCTTTTTCAATGATGTCGAGGTTGTAAAGCTTTGCTGTTTCTTCACTTCCAATTGCGGCAAGTGTTTTATCATTTGTTTCAGAAACAAGATTTGCAGCTACGGCAGTATTGCTCGCGGTCTGAATTTCAAATCCGTGTTTCTGGATATATTCCATACACTGATCGATAGCCTGCGGATGACTTACAACTGTTTTAATGTCTGAGAGCTTTGTTCCCTTGACGCCTAAAAGAGTCTGGCTGATGCGGAGTTCCTGTTTATTTGAAATTTTAAGACAGCCGTGGAACATGAGGTCAAAAACCTGATTTACGTCACCTGCAAAACTGTTTTCTACAGGCAGAACTGCAAAGTCTGTTTCATGGTTTTCAACTGACTCATAAGCTTTTGCAAAGCTCGGGTAAGAAACAAGTTCCTCGTCCGGAAAAAGTTTATCTGCTGCAATATAAGCCCACGCGCCTTTGATTCCGCAGTATGCAATTTTTTTCTGTTTATATTCTGACATTTGTAATAGCCTTTTTTTTAATGATAATTATATGAGAAATTGCAAATTCCGTAAAGTTGAAGTTTAAGTAAGTTTCTATTATATTATCAACTGTGAATGTAATTAATAAACTTAAGGAAACTTCAGTTTCGGTTTTTCCGGTGATGGCAATCGTCCTGCTTCTGGGACTGACAGTTGTTCCTCTTGATAAATATCTGCTTATTCGCTTTGTTTTTGGCGGAATTCTTCTGATTCTCGGACTTACAATTTTTCTTGTCGGTATTGATCTTGGCATTCAGCCTATGGGTGAGCGATGCGGTGCGGAACTTACAAGAAAGCGCAGTCTTTCGCTTCTGCTTATCTGTGCGTTCGTAATCGGTTTTATTGTTACTGCGGCTGAGCCTGACATTCAGGTTTTCGGATCGCAGGTTCGCGGTCTTTTTTCTTTCGTTAATAAAAACGTCTTTACTTTTGTAATTGCTGCGGGAGTGGGAATTTTCATTACTATCGGGCTTTTGCGGACAGTTTTGAATATATCGATAAAATGGGTTCTCTTTATTTTATATGCAATCCTTTTTGGCGTGATGATTTTCTGTCCGCAGAGCTTTATCGGTATTGCGTTTGATTCCGGCGGAGCAACAACAGGGCCTATGACCGTTCCGTTTATCATGGCACTTGGTCTTGGTGTTTCATCTGTTCGTTCTGACGATGAAAACTCTTTCGGTCTTACAGGAATCTGTTCGATCGGACCTATAATGGCGGTACTTTTATATTCCCTTTATTTAAAATCTCAAGGGAACTTCGACAGCTCTTCAGTCGTTCAGATTTCAGAAACAGCAGAAGCAGTTGCCGCAGGTTCTCCGCTTAGCCAGATATTCGGACCGTTCGAAGAAATCTCTGGCGAGGTTTTGCGTGATTCTGTAATTTCAATTATGCCTCTGTTCGGGCTTTTTATTCTGTTTCAGGCATTTCTTCTCAAAATGACAGCCCGCCAGGTTGCAAAAATCGTAATCGGTTTTATTTACAGCTTTATCGGCCTTACAGTATTCCTCATCGGTGTACACGGCGGTTTCTCTCAGGTTGGAAGCGAGCTTGGCTTTGCGCTCGGTTCAAAGGCCTTGTCAAACGGCGGAATCTGGTTTGTACTGCTGATTGCTGTCGGTCTTGTTTTTGGTGCCGTAATTGTCTGCGCAGAACCGGCAGTGTGGGTTTTAAGCGAACAGGTAGAAAGCGTATCCGGTGGAACTATTACAAGAAAGCTTCTGCTTGTGTTCTTAGCCATCGGAACTGCAATTGCGATTTGTCTTGCACTGATTCGTTCTGTCGCAGGTTTTGATTTAAAATGGATTTTAATTCCGGGTTACGGATTTTCAATGCTGCTTATGATTTTCTGTCCGTCTATGTTCTCGGGAATTGCCTTCGATTCCGGTGGTGTTGCTTCGGGGCCTTTGACTTCAACTTTTGTGCTTTCATTTACATTGGGAGCTGCAAGCGTAGGAGCAAACGGTAACGATTCGTTTGGAGTAATTGCACTGGTTGCGATGATGCCGCTGATTGCGATTCAGATAATGGGAATCATGTTCAAGCTTAAACAGAAAAAAGGAGGACAGAAATGAGTTACAGACTGATTGTTACAGTAGTTCCGCAGTATTCGGGAGCGCTTGTTACTAACGCAGCCCGTGATGCAGGATGTCCGGGCGGAACAGTTTTGATGGGAAGGGAAACTTCTGAAAACGGAATTGTTCAGCTTCTGGGATTTGGAGATGCTCCGAAAGACATTACATACAACCTTGTTGAATCAGAAAAAGCGCCCGAGATTATTTCGGCAATTGAAAAAGTTACGGCAGAAAAGAAAAAGAAGTTTGGCATTCTTTTTTCAATTGGTGTAAGTGAATTTATGAAAGCCGGCGACAGTGAACCAGTTTCAGTAAAGAAAGGAGAAAAGACAATGGCAGAGAAAAGTGTTCAGATGATAAATGTAATCGTAAACCACGGATATGCAGAAGACGCAATGGCAGCAGCAAGAAAAGCCGGCGCCGGTGGCGGTACAATCATCAATGCCCGTGGAACAGCCCGTGAAGGCGATGCAAAATTCTTCGGTGCAGAAATTGTTCCTGAAAAAGATCTGCTTATGATTCTTGTTCCTGGTGATAAAAAAGATGACATTGTAAATGCAATCAGAGATCTGGACTGCTTCAAAAAAGCCGGCTCCGGAATCGTTTTCTGTAACGAAGCGCAGGACTTTACAGTACTGGGAAAGAAATAAGATTCATGATGAGTACTGGTTAATTGATGTTTTCTTTGCTTTCATCCTTAGTCAACTTTTTTAATGATATAAGGAATGCCGGTGCAACCCAGAGCATTCCGAGAACCCAGATTATCGGTTCTGCTATACATATCATTATATAGCCAAAGAGAGGAATTAACCAAGCCGTAGCAAGGATTTTTACAAGAAGTTCAATTCCACTTGCAACCATAGGAAGTTTTTTCTGATTTATTCCCTGAAGCGAGCTTCTGATGATGACAAGCACGTAAAGCGAATAATAAAATGGAAGTCCGATAAGCAGATACTGAAGACCGGTATTGATGATAAAGTCTCCGGCGTCGTTTCCTGTAATGGACATGATAAGATATTTGCCTGCAAAAAATCCGATAAGAACAAATACGGTTGCACAAATCCATGAAATGTAAATCAATGATTTTACGCCACGTTTGATTCTTCCATATTCCTTTGCACCATAATTCTGGCTTACATAATTTGCAGAGCTTACAGCGAATGCGCCGCCTGGAATCATTCCAAGCTCAAGCCATTTTCTTCCTGCTGTATAACCTGCAATAAGACCTTTGCCGAGTTTTTTTCCGAGACCGTTAATACCTGCCTGAAGAACTACAGAACCGATGTCGACAACTGTAAACATCAGTGTCATTGCAGCGCCCTGTCCAAAAAGTTCTCTTGCAATAGTTCGTGGAATTTTAAAGTCCGAAAATTTTACTCTTAACAGCGGCCTTTTTATCATGCTGAATCCAACTGTAAGTACTACCGAAATTCCCTGAGTAATAACAGTTGCAATTGCCGCTCCTGCAACGCCCATTTTTAAGTTTACGATAAAAAGAAGGTCAAAAACAAAATTCAATATTACGCTTACGATGAGAAAAACGAGCGGCATTACAGAATCGCCAATCGCGCGGAGAATGTTTGTGAACACATTGTATACAACTGTAAGCACGAGTCCCGAAATGAGGATCATAAGATAAGTGCGCGCCATAGGAATAAGACTTTCAGGAACTTGAATCAGCCAGAGAATGGGATTGATAAAAATAATTCCGAGAAGTGTGAGAATAACCGAAATTGCTGTTGAAAAGAGATAAGTTCCGGCGATTGCTTTTTTAAATCCGTCATCGTCTTTAGCGCCAAATTTTTGACCGATGACGATTCCGAAGCCGTTTGTAAAGCCGTTACAGAAAGTAATAAAAAGGTTAAAAACAATTCCGCTTGAACCGACTGCCGCAAGTGCAGTTTTGTCGATAAAACGACCTACCAGCATTGTGTCAAAAAGATTGTAAAGGCGCTGGAATACGATTCCAAGCAGCACTGGCAATGCGAACAGAATTAATGGTTTAACTATTGGACCTTTTGTAAAATCTTTCATATTTCGAAATACTATTCAAAAAACAAATCAATGTCAAAGAAAATTGCAAAATTTAAATTATTGCTTTACAATACATAGTGGAGTTTTTTAAGAATGAGTAGTAGTGATATAGACCCATCAATTGCTGCCTTACTTGATGATGCGCAGCCATATAAACCATCGGCAACAATGGATTTCGAAAGAATGTTACTCGAAAGTGAAGCAGAGGCCAAGCCTAAAACAGTTCCAGGGCTTGTTCCGAAAGTTGATTTAACCATTAAGGAATTTGAGGAAGTTACTCACCTTTACAATGATACTCCTGCAGACTGGTTTGATAATCCAAACTATTATAAGGCTGCAATTGCAGGTGAAGGTTCCAGCTCGCAGCGCCTTCATCAGGTGCTTTCAAAATACCTTACATGTAAAGATATTAAAGACAGAATGGTTTACCGCCAGCAGGTTATTATGGCTTACTGGGAATTCATTCATTCTGTTGCGCCAAAGATGGCAGATAAAAACAGTGAAATTGAAAAACGCATGCTGGTTCGTTTTGCTGTTTTACTTCCATCTCTGTTTAAACCTGAACACAAAGAATTGTTTGCAAAAACAATTTTAGATAACGAGACAAACGAACCTGTTTTCTACCTTGATGAGTGGTTCCGCGGAATCGCAACAGGACAGATCAGCTGTTCTACAACCGACGAAGTTCGTCAGCCTAGAAAGGCTACAACTGCCGAAGGAGCAGCAATGCAGGAACAGCAGCGCCTTATGCAGCTGCAGACAAAGAACTCGGGTAAACTCCAGAGCGCAGAAGGTATTCTTAACGTAAAAGAATCAGAACGCGCAATGATGGAAGCAGAATTAAAGAGCCGTATTGATGCGCTCTGTGATCACCTTCCTGTTCCTGGCTATGATCCGCATAAAGATGCTTATACAGAAGTTCAGCAGAAGCTCTTTGCAGAAATTCAGAATTACCTTCATTCCCTTTCTAAAAACAACAAGGAACTTGCAAAAGCCCTTCGTGAGTATAAGGATGCATCAGAGGCTTACAACGCAGTAACCGATAAGATTGCCGGTGGACCTGAAGTAGTAAATGTAAACACAGGCGATATTGATATTGAATTCGAAACTGTACGCCAGATGGCAAAAATGACTTGTGGCCGTCAGGGTAACCAGTTCCCGATTTTTACACGCGAGTTCTATCACTGTCTTCCACAGGGAACAGGATTCAGAGAAAATGTAATTAACATCCTTAAATGGGTTGAATCAATTGATCCGGGTGCTTTCTGCCGTATTCACAAGAATGTGCCGAACCGCATCGTTCCATTTGTACTCCTTCTGCCTACATACGGAGATGCAGGATTCTGCTGGGAACCATTTGACCGTTATAACCGCGTAACAAGCCGCGGTCGTATCGTAGTTCCTATGTATCCACGCGATCTTAAAATTGCAGTACTTACAGCCGTTGCCGATTTGAGATGGCAGGTTGCAAAAGAAAAAGCATCATACTACTGGATGGAAGAAGGTCTTACTGGTCAGTACTATGAATGGATCGACAAACAGAAGCTTAAAGGTGACTTAAAGCAGTACTTCATTCAGGATTACGTACTCTGGATGACAAAGGAATCTGAAGGTGTACAGCGTCTTGATAAAGAAGTTCGTGGAATTTTCTGGCGCAACATTCCGTTCCCACAGGCCCTTAAAGATACACTTAAAACACGAAGTCTTGTTTACGATGAACTTTGTAAAAAAGACCGCAACCGTGAAATGTCTGACGGATATTGATCTCTGGAGTAAAGATATTGAAGCCGGTAGTAAAAAAGATTTTATGTCTGTCAGTAATTTTAATGTCTGGAATTTTTACAGCCTTTTCACAGGGGTACGAAAGATTCCAGCATCTTACTGACAAAGAAATGGAATATGCCCTCGAAAACTGGATTGAAGTTCCTGTAAAGTACAAGGCAAAAAACGTTCATCCGGAATCGTATATCATAAACAGCAAAGGTTCTAAAGTTGAGACTCAGCACGGATACGAGTGCGGGGCAGTTTCTATGGCCTATGTTTTAAGACACTTTGGTAAGAGTGTTGAAGGTATTAAAATGTACATGCAGAAAGATTTTCCATGCAAATTTGATATGGGAACTTACCCAAAGGTATTCAAAAAATATCTTGAACCAAAAGGCTATAAAGTTAACTATTACACCGGCACAATTGATGACCTAAAAAACTGCGTCTCAAAAGGGACTCCGGTAATCGTACTTTTGCAGTATCCTGACGGAGTTCTTCACTATGTGCCGGTCACAGGCTATGACAAAAGCTACATTTACATCCAGGAATCAGTTCCCCGATACAGAACAGACAATAAGCCCGCCTATAACGAAAAACGGACAATCGAAGAGTTCAAAAAACTGTGGGCTGTTCCGATTCCATATTCATCAAACCTGTTTGTAGAAATTATAAAGTAAAGAAAAGGTAGCCAGCCCTATAACTGCTGTCCAGTCTTAAATTTAGTCAAAAGCCGGTCGAGTTTCTTTCCTTTTAACGGGTTGTCCTGGCCGGCCATTACTTTTCTCAGGGCTTCGATTTCTTCGCCGTTGAAGCTTACGGCATTCAATATTGTGTTTTCGAAGGAACTTACGGCAAGCGGGCAGACTTTTCTTATGAGGTCAAGAATTACTTTTGCGTATTCGCGCATTTCGAGTTGGGCATGGCTGTCGAGACGGAGTTTTAAGAATCTGAAAAGGTTGTTCAGATCCATCTGCCAGTAAAATTCTGTGTAAAGAGAAAGTGGAAGGTTAATTCGCGCAATTTCGCGGGCAAGACCTTTTTCGATAAGCGACTTATATGATTCGTAAGATTTTTTCTGTCCTTTTTCGAAATCTTTTTGGATTGCGCGGGCTTCTTCCGGTTCGAGAGGAGTTAAGGCGCGTTCAAGCTTGTCTTTAACCTGCGGGTCCATATTTTCGATTGAAGGAATGTAGAATTCCTCTTTCATGACAGAAAGACGGCCTGACATTTCGTTCATTCGGCCCATGCGGTGGCGCATCCACTGGCGGGCAATAAAAATCGGCATTTTAAGATGGAACGTAAATACAACCTGTTCAAATGGGGAAGTATGATTCTGTCTGATAAGATAATCGATTAAAGCTTCATCCTGCGAAACAGATTTTGTTCCTTCTCCGTAAGAAACGCGCGCAGCCTGAATGATGCGCTGGTCGCTTCCATAATAGTCAACTAATCTTACAAAACCTTTGTCTAAAACCTTAAATTCCTTGTCCAGAATCTTCTCTGCTGCTGGGACGATACAATGGGCCATAAAATATTCCTTAAAATAATTTTTTACATCATCTTTTTCGGTAAAAAAAAAGACTACAGGCACAAAGTACCCGTAGTCTTATTATCGGAATATTTTAAAAATTAGTTATTATCAAAATATTTTTCGAATGCAGCAAGAGCTTTAGCTTCTGTCAAAAGTGTTTTTGCATCCTGCTTGAAGTCCTTTATGTTTTTAGCAGCATCAGAAATAGATTCTGTTACTGTAGGAAGAACTGCTTCGTAAGGAACGAACATCAAAACAAATACCGTTCCGTCCTGTGCTGTCCACATATCCTTTCTCTGTGAACCTTTGAGAACGCTTGCAGCTTTAACTTCTGTAGCTTCTTCGAGGTAAGTAAGAACGTCTTTGCTTGAACCTGCATCCTGTGTGTAAGTTCTCAAAACTGACTGAGTAGCAGCAGATACTGTTCTTGCAAGTTCTGCACGACCATTGATTTCTGCAACTCTGAGTGAGTTTGTAGGAGTAGACATTTTTCCAGTTCCTACAGCGTAAATACCTGTAGAATCTTCTTTGCCTGCAAGTACCCATTCAGGACGTTTAACGCCGTCAGCACCGATTACGTTAGCCTGAGCAGCCTGCTGAGCAGCTGTTTTTTCCTGTTCTGTAGAGCCACAGCTTGTTACGAACAATGCTGCTGCAGTAAGAATACATGAAATGAATAAAACTGATTTTTTCATAATTTATCTCCTTAAAATCTGAAAATATACAATTTCAAAAGTTATATTATTATAACTTTGCAATTATTTTTAATCAACAAGGACATTATTTGCCGGTTGCGTTAATAAACTCTGAGAGCTTGTCATGGAATTTAGTTTCAACATCTTTTTTAATCATAAACATAGCTCTGTTTTTTGCGCCCTGATCGTTAACATGGCCGGCTCTTCCGTTTGAAGAATACATAAAATATGATTCTTTTTTATTTCCTATTATTTCAATTGAATAATCATAAGTATAGAAGAAGTGTTTGTCATCTGAAGCATCTGCTTTTTCGATATTAATTCCTGCAACAAGCGAGTAAGGACAGGCAGGCAAATCAGCATCCTGAATAATAAAGCCAAACTGTTCCAATACTTTTTTTATCGAAGCGGCTGCCTGATTTTTTACATCACCTTCAATGATCAGGTGAATAGGAACTGATTTTTTAATTTCATCAACGTTATGCTGAAGCTGAACGTAGCTTCCGTAAGAGATTGAAGTGTCCGGCGCATGCGGAGCGTTAAGAATTGATACAAGGTCTTCATAATATTCAATTTCAGAAGCAAGTGTTAAGGCCTTATGAGCATAAATTACGCTCATAAGCTCGCCAGAATGAGAATTTGCAAAAGTGATGTATTCAGAAATCTTTGAATCCATATGTCTGATGTTTTTTGCGTAATTGTCGGCTGCTTCCTGGCGGTTAAGGACTGCAAGAGCATAAACTCTGGAATCTTCGTACGCCTTTTTGTCGATTGAAAGACCGGAAAGGTTTTTGATTCCTGCGGCAGAGAAAACGTCCTGGGTATAAGTAGTTTCTTCTGTTCTGGTAGTTGCAGTAAGGTTTACGTGCTGGGTTGCTTCAATATTCTGTTTTAATACACGCACAAGGTCAGCTTTTGCATCATCTTCTGCGGAATTGTCGTCTGTTCCTGTACCGACAGCAACAAGGTATTTTGCACTGTTGTAATAACTGTAAGGATTTGTTACCCAGTCCGGGGCATTTTTTGAGGACACTTTGCCGGATGTTTTTGAATTTGTTGAAGCTTTTACTGAATTCGAAGGATTTGACATGGCAAAAGCGCAGGATGCAGAAAGTGAGAGGCATATAATTGTGTTCAGGATTGATTTTTTCATATTATTACCCTAACTAATAGTTATAGTTTTGTGCAAAAGCCGTTGGTTACAGTCGTACTTTTGAATATTTAATCAGCTTTTTGATAGAGGAATTTTCCCCAAGCCAGATTTTTGTGTTAGTTTCGACATCAATCAGCTCAGCGGTAATGTAATAAGTCCTTGTTGTCTTTGAACCGTCAGAATCAACGATTGTCTTTATATCGCCCTGAAGCATAAAGTCAGCGGCGGTTTCGTTTCCGATGTTTTTGGCGGTTTCGAGGCTTGCATTTACCTGCTGGTCATCACGTTCGTCACGGATTTCTTTGCGTTCAGAGCTGCTGGCAACTGAGAGAACTTTGCCGGTGTTCAAAAGGCTGATTTCGAGCTTTTTCGAAATAATTGAAGTATTGATGTGTTCATCAGTGTTATTGCGGAAAGAACCTATGATAATTACAGGCATTCTGCCGTTTTCGCTGATAAAGGTTGAGTACCATTTTGAATCAGTAACCTGTTCTGCAAGATCATTGCAGGCAATACGGGCATCTGTATCATTCCAGTGGCCGCTTAAGTCTGTCTGAGTGTCTGCATCAACTCTTTCTACGGTTGAAGAAGTACATGAGGCCAGTGCTAAGGCTGCTGATAAGGAAATAATAAGAATTTTTGATTTTTTCATATGTTTTTTAGATAAACCTCTTTCTTCAATTATATCACACATAAAAAACACAGTTCAATCGGATAAAAGTTACAGATTTTCTCCATTCCAGACGGTAAGAAGTCTCTCATCAATTGCTTCCATAATTCCCTTGAGCTTTTTGCCTTTTAAAAGGAATTTCTCAGAAGTGAGCTTTTCGTAGTCAGCAAAAACGGCTTTTATGAACTTTCCGGCTTTTCCGGGCAGTGGAATTTTCGAAGAAATTGCAATTTTTGAGAATAACTGCAGAAAAACGAGGATTCCGCTTCTGAAAAGACCGGAGAGGAGGGCACCCAAGGTGATGTGAAGACCCAGAAATTCCCCTAAAAGCTTACCCTCAGGCGATAAAAGAGAGAAAAAAGTAACCATAACTATAACTAATAGTAAGGGTAACCATCGGATATGGCGTTTTAATGCAATACAGGTGATGGCAAGAACAAAAATTAGGCTCCATAGAATAATTACCTTCATTTTGGGCCTCCGTTAACTGCGAGGTCGAACCATTTTGAGTGGCGGACAAAATATTCTGTAAAAATGCCGAGAAGAAGTCCAGTTGCAAGGCTTAAGCATAAAAATACCGGCGCGATGTATTTTGTGTTCTGACCAAACATGAGAAAATAAGAAACAGCCAGCTGCCCTAAAGAATTTAAAAGAGCGCCGGCGAGGCAAAGCCCGATGAGAGAAATCAGTTGGCGTCTGCCTTTGTATAAAACCGAGTAAAGGGCGAGCATTCCGAGGCCTGAAGCGAATGAGCCGGCAATTGAAAACAGTATCGTGTAAGAAAAGAGCGTTCCCGAAATCAGATTCTGAACAAAGATTTTAAGAACAATCAGTAAAATGGAATAAACTGGCGAAAGAAGAAAAAAGCTCAGTATGACGGGAATGTTAGCGAGCCCGAGGCGCAGAAAAGGTATCGGTTTCGGAATTGCAAATTCCACGGCAGAGAAAAAAAGGCATAGAGCTGTCAAAAAAATGAGTTTTTTCTGGATGAGATCGTGGTTTTGTGCCGGTTTCTGCTTTTCTGGTGATTTCATATAAAGAAATATAACATATTTGTCTGTTTATTGACATAAGAAGTTGTGTGTGGTCTAATTAAATTATGAAGATAGTAATCGTAGGTGCCGGCTTTACAGGAGTTCAGCTTGCACGTCGTTTGATAAACGAAAAAAATGAAGTTACTTTAATTGATAATGATGAAGAAACAGTACGACATGCTGCAAACAGTCTTGACTGTACTGTAATACCTGCTGACGGCAACAGCCTTGAGACTCTTGAAGATGCAGGAATTTCTAAAGCTGATGCTCTTGTCTGTGTAACTGCAAATGATGAAGTTAACATGATTACCTGTTCACTTGTAGATGCAGTTTACCCTGACGTTCTTAAAATTGCCCGCGTGCGTAACTTTTCTTATTACATGAACAAAGAAAAGGTTCATAAAAAGCAGGCAGAAACTTTCTCCGGCAAATATCGTCCTCTTTATGGAATTGATCACATGATTCATCCGGACGTTGAAGCAGCTGATGCTATTGTTCAGGCTGTAGAAAGCGGTGCCGTAAGTGATGTCGTAACATTTGAAAACTCTGAATTTGAATTAACCCGTGTAAGCATCGAAAAGGGTTCAAAATTTGCCGGTGCTACTTTGCAGGATATCAGAAGCATGACAAAGGTTCCGTTCCTGGTTTGTTATGTTGAAAGTAATGGATTTACAAGCCTGCCTAGCGGTCAGACTGTTCTTGAAGAAGGTGACGGTATCGGCGTTCTTGCAAGACAGGGCGATCTGGCAGAAATCCTTGAGCTTACAGGAACTGAAGTTGAGACAATCGATAAAATTGCACTTGTAGGTTTTGGAAAAATCGGAATGCAGGTTGCGGAACGACTGCTCGCTAAAGGAAAGAAAAAAACTTTATTCTCAAGACTTTTCGGAAAGAGCAAGAGAATCACTTCTAACTTTGCCATCGTTGATGCGGACAGCCGCGTTGCCAAAGAGGCTTCTGAAAAATTCCCTGAAGCAAAAGTATTCTGCGGTGACATTACTGACGAAAACTTCCTTTACGAAGAAAGCCTCACAACTTACGACCTTGTAATCTGTGCAACTCATAATCATGAACTTAATATGGTAGGCGCTGCTTACCTTGAATCTTTAGGCGTCGGAAAAACAATCAGCCTTGTAGAAAGCGCGCCGTTTGCCGAAATTGCCCGTAAGCTCGGCGTAGATGTTCCGGTTCCTTTGCGTGACTCAATTGTCGACAGTATTTTAAGTCACCTCCGCGGAAAGACTGTTACAGGCGTTCATACAATCAGCTCGGGCAGTCACGAAATTGTAGAACTTTCACTTCCGATGAACTCGAAACTTGTCGGAAAGACCTTGCCGCAGATTGCAGATCCTGGAACCTTCCTTATCCTTTTGATTAAGAAAGCAGGAACTGAAAGTTATGTAATTCCAAATGGTACTACCTGCCTTGATGCCAACGATCAGCTTATTCTTATTGTTGATTCTGATAAGTCTAAAAAGCTTCTGGCTTCTTTTGGAGTTAAGTAAAAATGAAAATTTTGAGCTTCTTCAAAATAATAACTGCAATTCTTGCAATTGTTGCAACAACACTCATCGCTCCGGTTGCCACCGCATTCAGCTGTAATGAAAATTATATGATTTTTCTTATCCCGATGCTGGTGGCTTGGGCTGTGTTTTTTATCGTTTATCTGTTTACCCGCGGGCTTCAGATTAAGCTTACGATTTCGAGTACGTTTGTAGTTGTTGCGGCTGCGTGGATTGCGTGTTCAGCTTTCGGGGCAATTCCTTTCTTGCTCTCGGGATATTTTCCGTCAGTAACCGATGCGTTTTTCGAAAGCGTTTCTGGTATTACAACTACTGGTGCTACAATTCTTAATGACGTAGAAATACTTCCACGCAGTTTGAACCTGTGGAGATGCGAAACTCACTGGTTGGGTGGCATGGGAATCGTTGCGCTTACCGTTGCTTTGTTCCCGCTTCTCGGCGTAGGTGGATTCCAGCTTATCAAAGCAGAAACAACTGGTCCTGAAAAAGGAAAGGTAACTGCAAAAATTACTACAACTGCAAAAGCGCTCTGGATGATTTACATCTTCTTTACAGTTGCCCTTTTTGTTTCTCTTAAAATCGCAGGAATGGATTTTATCGATGCGTTGAGTCATGCGTTCTCAACATTAGGTTCAGGCGGATTCTCGACAAGAAATGCCAGCATCGGCGCATGGAATTCTCCGGCCATCGACTGGATAATTACGCTTTTTATGTTCTTTGCAGGAATTAACTTCAGCCTGTTCTTCTACGCTTTTACCGGAAAATTTTCTGAAATCAGAACAAACTCAGAATTTAAGGCGTATGTAGGAATTTTTATTGTTGCAATTCTTTCTATTACATTGATTAATCTTCCGGCTTATAATAGCTTCAGTGAATCTTTGAGATATTCAGCATTCCAGACAGCTTCAATCGTAAGTACAACCGGTTATTCAACCTGTGTTTATACAGACTGGGTTCCTGCAGCGCAGTTCTTTATTTTCTGTCTTTTCTTTATCGGTGGTTCTTCAGGATCTACTGGTGGTGGAATTAAAGTTGTCCGCTGGGTTATTCTTGTTAAGCAGCTTAAAAATGAAATGTTAAAGCTTCTGCATCCGCGCGGAGTTTTCAGCATCCGCCTTAACCAGAAGGTTGGAAGAAAAGATGTTGTTTTCAGCGTTGCAGCTTTTATGACAGCTTATATGCTTCTTGCAGCCGTTACTACTTTTGCAGGAACACTTGCCGGCCTTGATATTTTTTCTGCCTTTACCGGCGCTTTCTCAATGATCGGAAATGTCGGACCTGCCTTCGGTCAGCTTAATCCTGCCTGCAACGCCGGATTTTTGCCTGCCGGCCTTAAATGGGTTTACATGTTTGCAATGCTTGCCGGTCGTCTTGAGCTTTACACAATGATTATTTTTATCATGAAAGACTTCTGGAAAAAATAAAACCTTTGCTGGGTACAACGCGAAAGATTTCTGGAAAAAATAAAACCTTTGCTGGGTGCAAGGCGAAAGATTTCTGGAAAAAATAAACAAATTTGCTAAAAATTTGGGGGAATTGATATTCCCCCTTTTTTTGTTTTGATATATAGTAACATCACTATTATTAAATTTCTTTAATATTGGTAAAGAGGAAAGAAAATGAAAGATATCAATAATTTGATGGGTTTTAGAGAATCAGTTAAGGTCGTTGACGCAACTCTCCGTGATGGCGGTTTGGTGAACGATTTCTATTTTCCAGCAGGATTCGAAAAAGCTCTTTATGAAGCAAACCTCAAAGCTGGTGTTGATGTAATGGAATTCGGATACAAGGCTGACAAAGACTTGTTCGATGTAAATAAATTTGGCCCTTGTAAATTCTGTGATGACGACTATGTTCGTTCAATCGTTGGCGAAAACAACACAGATCTTAAGATTGCAGCAATGGCAGACGTTGGCCGCTGTAATTACAAACGCGACATCATTGAAAAGGCAAACAGTCCTATCGACTTGATCCGCGTTGCAACATACCTCAAAGAAATTCCTTCAGCAATCGACGTAATCGAAGACTGTACAAAAAAAGGTTACGAAACAAGCTGTAACATCATGGCTCTTTCTACAGGTCAGGAATCAGACATTAAGGCAGCTCTCGACTTGATCGGAAAATCTCCAGTAGACATTATCTACATCGTAGACAGCTACGGTTCAATTTACCCTGAAGAAATGGCTCGCGTTTGTGACCTCTTCGGAAACTTTGCTGCTAAATACAACAAAAAGCTGGGTATTCACGCACACGACAACCAGAAGCTCGCATTTGCAAACACAATTGAATGTGTAGGTGACGGAGTTGATTACCTTGATGCAACATACCTTTCTATGGGACGCGGTGCAGGTAACTGTGCAATGGAAAATCTTATCGGTTTCCTCAGAAATCCAAAATACAAAATTTATCCTGTAATTCAGTTCCTTCAGGACCACATGCTTCCATTAAAGGAATCTGGAGTAGTATGGGGATACGACACACAGTACCTTCTTACAGGTCTCTTGAATCAGCATCCACGTACTGCAATTACATTTACAAAAGAAAAGAGAAAAGATTTTACTGAGTTCTATAAAGAAATTACTTCTCAGGAATAAGTTTTAACGTAAAAAAAGAGCAGCGGTTAAGCTGCTTTTTTTTTAGTCGCTGTGAAGTTAGTATAACTTAGTGGACACAAAAAATGCTACATATTAAGGTCTTTTTTCTGAATAACTTAGCATTTGTTATACGTCAGATACTGTCGTACGGAGGAATGTACTTCTTTCGTACGACAGGCTTGTCCATATCAAAATCCATTTGGTCAGATACTTTCTGCCGCTCAGGAATAATATCCAGGGCTAAAAGTTTGTCATAATGCATTGCAAAATAAGAAATGCATTCGCTTCTTCAATATTTTGTAAGGAATTGATTCGTAATCTGATAATATCCGTTTCTCGTTTCCTGTGTGTCAAACCAGGCACCTACAATAATTCCGGTAGCATCATCTATTGCTGTATGCAGTGCACACTTTCGCTCTCCGAACCAGAGGTGGATGCTTGCATCCATTTGAAGCTCTTCGCCGAAATATTTTGATCTTGGCTGGGTTGGATAAGTTGTTCTGACATAAGGTTCTGCTTCAAGCTGAACAAGAATTTTTTTTGCTGCTTTGTGAGTTTCTTAAGTTCTCGCAGATGTTTTCTTAATTCATTTTTTGTTCTGTGCCATGCTCTTACTGAAAACTCATCATGTTCCTTAAAAATCAGACGCACAAGTCATTCGCTGATTTTTATGTTTTCATTTTTTTCCAGTTTCTTTTCGTCCAAGTAATTCACCTCTAAATTATAAGGGACAAAATCCCTTACGAATTCTTTGGACAAAATCGCTTACGAATTAGTAACGGGTCAGTAAGGTACTAAATTACACTTGACATCTGGAAAAACCATTGTTATATTTTTATAAAGATGGTGAGCTTCTACCATATTAGTGGAGCCCCAAAAAAGCGGTAAATTTCTACCATAAGTGAAATGCTAAAAAAGCGGCGAGTTTCTGCCATAAAGTGAAAACCTAAAAACGCAAGTTTTTATAAAGGAGTCGGAAATGGCTCCTTTTATTTTTTTATGGAGAGGTCTATGAAGTTCTATCATATAAAAGATGATTTTATCTCGTTTTTGAGACAATATGATTCTAAAGTATCTGAGAATATAAATCAGACAAGACCTTATGTTGGTGTAGTTCTTGAGATTAATTCAATAAAATATTATGCACCGTTTTCTTCTCCAAAGCCAAAACATAAGAAAATGAAAAATGGCAAAGATTTTCGAAAAATAAATAATGGAATCTATGGAGCCATAAATTTTAATAATATGATTCCAGTTTTAGATGAAGTTCTTATTGAAATCGACATTGCTTGCAGGGACGATTCGTGGAGCGACTTGCTTGGGAGCGAGGGGAAGACCTTCCCCTCCTAAATAATAAATTAAAAAAAATTGGTAGTGTACTTTCTAACGATACTGTAACTCTCCTCGCCATCAACAACTTTGTACCAAGGGATATGTACAATTCTGAAATTAAGGGTAAAACAAACTATACTCTTCAGGATACATTCATGGGCTTCCACTGTGGAAACACATGTTCAAGGATAGTGTAAAGTTTAGTTCTACCCTGTAATTTATGTCCGGAATAAGTAAGAGATTTTCAGAGGTTTTATATCCCCAATATCAGGAGCTTGATTTAATAATTTAATTCTATTCTCTTGTGCTAATAATTGGTTTTTTGATGCCTGGTTGTGCACAGCTGAACAAAAGTAATGCTGATGCAAAAAGTGCAGGTAAAAAAAATAAATATCTTTTTCATTAAAACTCTTTCTTAATATCTGGAAGTGCTTTTACAAACACGTCTGCCATCAATTTATGACCTTCAAGGTTCGGGTGAACTCCGTCTTTACACATAAGTGCCATCGGATCTTCTGCCTTTCTGAACTCAACACGCATGTCAATTAACTGAACGTTTTTTTCGGCGGCAATCTGTCGGAGTGCTTCCATGTATTCTTCCTGGTTACGAAGAAGTTTATATGGATCCGGGCCTACGAACTCGGCAATCTTTGCTGCATCCAGACCTCGCGTGATATATTCTTTCCAGTATGGAATTGCAAGGTCAGGTGCGGTTACTAAAACCGGTGTGATTTTATTTTCGCGGGATGTGTCGATCATTTCTTTTGTAATGCGTTTAAAATCTTCGAGGGGAGTTTTCTGTTTGATTTCTGAAAATGGTTTTGTGCATACGTCACTCCATTCGTAATCAGAATCGTTTGTGCCGCTTTCGATTAATGCAATGTCGGCTGTAAGACCTTTGTTGAGATTTTTTGCCTGTGTGGTCTGGAGCTTTACGATGTGGGCACCGTAAATACTTTTGTTGTTGATTTCAAGACCAAGTTTTTCACCTGCCATCTGAAGAGCGTTGATTTCGCTCGGACGGATCTGCGATAAATCCTCTGTCGAAATAATTCCTTTTAAAATTGAATCTCCCCAAACGATAACTGATTTTACATCTGACATTTAATTGCCTCCACTTTATATAATAACATCACGGCACAAAAAAAGCGAATTGTGGAATAAAAAAATACGGCACAAAAAAAGCGAACTTCTTTTACGAAGTTCGCTTTGTAAAAATCTGATTATAGATTAAACGATAACGCCTTTTGTGCTTGGAACTTCACCGTTACGGCGAGGGTCAATTTCGCACGCCTGACGGATTGCACGAGCGGCAGCCTTAAAAAGACCTTCCATTTTGTGGTGGTCAGAACGGCCGCGAAGTGTATCAAGGTGAAGATTGCATTTTGCATTTGCAACAAATCCCTGCCAGAAATCTTCAAAGCAGTCTGTCTGAAAGCTTGCTTCTTTACCGTCAGCGCCGATTGAAACAAGCGGAATGCCTGTCAAAGCTGCTTCGCAAACAAGGTAAGGACGACCGCCAAAATCTACGGCTGCACGCAAAAGTGATTCATCCATCGGATAAATGAAAGAACCTGAGCGGTAAATGCCTGCACAGTTTCCGAGGGCTTTTTCGAAGCACTGACCGAGAACGATACCTGTATCTTCGATCAAGTGGTGCTGGTCAACTTCAAGGTCGCCGCAAAGTATGCCTTCAAGATCGAACATTCCGTGTTTACAGAAAGCCTGAAGCATGTGATCAAAGAAACCGATTGGATTCTTTACATTACATTTTCCAGTTCCATCAAGATTCAATGTTAACTTGATCTGTGTCTCTTTTGTATTTCTTTCAACAGTTGCTGTTCTCATAATATTTCCTTCCAAATCTAAAACTTTTTTTGCTTCAGATGAATCAGTTCATTACCTTTCTCAATTCGTATTCGAGAATGTCAGTTGCGCCAAGGCTCTGAAGTTTTGGAAGCAAAGTAGGAACTTCGCTTTTCTTTACTGCGATCTTAACTGCATAACCGCTGTCTCCGAAGAGTGGGCTTACAGTAGGGCTCTTCATCGAAGGAATTCCTGCGATCAAAGAATCGAACTTGTCTTTTGAAACATTCATTTCAAGCATTACGCGTGAACGGGCATTTAAAACTGCTTCGAAAAGCATTTTGAGTTCCATGATTTTCTGTTTCTTTTCTGGATCATTCATTGCTTCTTTTGAAGCGTACATTCTTGTAGAAGATTCCATCAATGTGTCACAGATCTTAAGGCGGTTAGCTTTAAGTGATGAACCTGTTGATGTGTTGTCGATGAGAATCTGTGCAAGAGCATCTTCGTTATCCTGAACGAATCCTTCTGATGTTCCCCATGTGCGGAAAATTGTTCCGTCGATTTTCTTTTCTTCAACCCATTTGCGGCTCAATGACTGATATTCAGTTGCGATTGTAACTGGCCCTTTAAGAAGTGTATCGAAATCTTTTGTTTCTGGAATTGCTGCAACAATGCGTACTGGATCAAATCCAAGATCCATGATTTCTACAACTTTATCTTCAACACCGTTTTCGTAAACCCAGTCTTTTCCTGAAAAGCCGACATCAGCTTTATTTGAAGCAAGAAGAAGACTTGTAATCTGTGGTTTTACAACCTGGAATGCAAGGTCTTTCTGATTTGTAGTAGGGAAATATGTTCTATCAGGAAGATGAATCGAAATACCAACATCGCTTAAAAGTGCGTAAACTGATTCGTAGATTCTTCCCTTTGCGAGAAGTACTTTTAATTTGTCCATTTTTATAACTCCTGATTTATATTCCGGCGAACCGGTATGGAATTCAATTTTATAGAAGAAAACATTGAATTTCAACCAGTTGTGGATTAAAATTAAATTCCTGTAGTTTACAAGAAATGCTAATTTTGCTATTATAAAAGAACGACAAGGGCTCTTAGATGAGTCCAGGTCCTATGCAATTTGTCGCCGCAAAACCCCGCCAGATCGGGAACGAAGCAACGGTATGCGGATGACAGGTGTGCCGTAGATAACCTGGGCTCTTTTGAAGGCCTTTTTTTGCAAAACTCAAAATCCGGATTTTCACCGTGTGTTGAGCGGGAAGCGGTGTGAGGTTATATTATTTTTCCGTTTACAATAAGCTTTTTAACTTTACCGATAAGTTCCTTTCCTTCGAATGGACTTGCTTTTCCTTTGCTTGCAAAGTCTGCGGCTTTTACTGTCCATTTTTCATCAGGATCAACGAGAACTAAATCTGCATCGTAGCCTTCTTTGATAAGACCTTTTTTAAGGTCAAGGATTTCTGCTGCGTTTGCAGACATTAAGGCAGAAAGTTTTTTAAGGGAAAATTTTTCCTGTTTGCAGAGAACTGTGTTGCAGACTGCGAATGCGGTTTCGCTTCCGGTAAAGCCAGGAGCGCCCGCTGCTTTATCGTCGCTTGTGTGTGGGGCGTGGTCCGTGCTGATGGTGTCGGCTGTTCCGTCACGGAGAGCTTCGA